>Ga0256833_1001958_pt1 | contig 14850 bp, 15 predicted proteins | sample 356284metaG_FD_190535 | JGI IMG/M metagenome (GOLD analysis project Ga0256833, IMG submission 190535) | Hydrothermal vent microbial communities from Mid Atlantic Ridge, Atlantic Ocean - 356-284 | ecosystem: Environmental > Aquatic > Marine > Hydrothermal vents | place: Atlantic Ocean: Mid...
GATTGCAACGTATGGACGCAGGAGGAAAAATTATTATTGATGACTCTTTTAACGGAAACATAGATGGCATGATGGAAGGCTTTACTTTGGCTTCTACTTATGAGGGGCGAAAAGTTGTCATTACCCCTGGGCTTGTAGAGGTAGATGATGAGTTTAACATCCAAGTTGCTCAAAAAGCTGATGAAGTTTTTGATGTAGTAGTCGTAACTGGTGACTTAAACTATGAGATTTTTAAAGCACATGTCAATGCTGATAAATTGGTAAAACTAGAGAGTAAAGATAAGATGCAAGAGATGCTTATTGAGCATACAAAAGCAGGAGATTTAATTCTCTTTGCAAATGATGCACCGAGTTTTATATAAAATTATGCTACTATTTTTTAATTCATTAAAAAAAGGAAATTAATATGGGATTATTTGACGGACTATTTGCCTATTTTGATAAAAGTTCTTTTATTACTATTTTTGTATTGGGCTTGCTTTCTGTTTACTTGTTTATTGTACTTTGGATTTTTATCTATCGCTATTTTTCATTAAAAAGTAAAATGGCTAAAGAGAGCTATTCGTTAAAAAAACTCTATATGGGACGTACTAAAACGGTTGAAAAAAATTCGCTTCTTCACCCTTTTTTAGCCAAAGTACTCATTCCTAATCAAGCCATCTTTTTAGTGGCTAAAAATCAAGCCATTCAGTCTGCAACAAGTGGTTTAACGGCTTTGTCTATCATAGCTTCAACCTCTCCATTTATTGGTCTTTTTGGTACGGTTGTTGCCATTTTAGAAACATTTTCAAAGCTTGGAACACAAAGTGGAACGTCCATTGCCATTGTTGCTCCTGCCATTTCAGAAGCCTTAGTAGCCACAGCTGCTGGTATTGCTGTGGCTACTTTTGCTTATACTTTTCATTTGATTTTAAAACGAAAAGCCTATGAGTTAAATGTGCTATTAGAGAGTCAAGCTGACTTAATTCTTTCTCAAAAGGCTTAAGCATGTATGAATGGGATGAAGCACCCGATTTAAATATTACGCCTCTCATTGATGTAATGCTAGTTCTTATGGCAATCTTTATGATTACCATTCCTGTGATGCATTATGAAGAAAAAATCAACCTCCCCGATGGTTCTAAAAGTGCCTCTGTTTCTGATGCTAAAGCTTTAACCATTAGAATTACCAAAGATTTAAGTGTCCATTACAAAGATGACACTTTTTCTTTAGAAACATTTCCCGATGCCTTCAGACTCAAAACAGGTGACATTAACAAAGAGCAAGTTGTTTTCATCAATGCCGACAAAGAGATAGCCTATGAGCATGTCGTCTTTTTGTTAAAAGTGGTGAAGCAGAGTGGCTTTAAAAAGGTCTCTTTGCTTACGCAGTAGGGTGTGATTGAGTAATATACAGGGCGTTTTATTTTTATTTAATTGCTCTATGGCTTATGCTTTGCGTGGAGAGTAGCTTTTTGATTTTTTATGATGGGTAGGGTATATTTTTAAAACGCCTCATACCTTCAAATAATCAGCTCTTTTGGATACAATGCCATAAAAATTTAAACCTATTTTAAGGGCAAGATATTGGCAACAACTACAAAAATAATCAAACAACTATTAGAAGAACGTATTTTAGTCATTGACGGGGCAACAGGTACACAGATTCAAAACTTAGAAATCCCACAAACAGCGTGGTTAGATGACAAAGGCATAGACCAAGAGGGGTGTAACGAACTACTTAATGCCACAGCTCCTGAACTTATGCGTGAAGTGCATCACGCCTATGCTAAAGCTGGAGCAGATATTATTAAAACCAATACCTTTGGAGCGATGCCTTGGGTACTTGATGAGTATGATATGGGGGAACGTGCTTATGAACTTTCCAAAGCTGGAGCAGAGATAGTCAAAGAGGTTTGTAATGAGTTTTCCACACCTGAAAAACCACGCTTTGTTTTAGGCTCAATTGGACCTGGAACAAAACTACCTAGTCTTGGACATATTCATTACGATGAGATGTATGAGGGCTATAAGATTACAGCAGAAGGACTCATTGACGGTGGTTGTGACATCTTTATGTTAGAGACTTGTCAAGACCCTTTACAGATAAAAGCAGCCCTTCACGCTTGTCAAGATGCCAATGAAGCCAAAGGGGTAGAACTGCCCATTATGATCTCGGTTACCATTGAGCTAAGTGGGTCGATGCTTATTGGAACAGATGCCACAACCATTGTGACCATTTTAGAGCCGTTTGACATTTTATCTTTGGGCTTCAACTGTGGAACAGGACCTGACCAAGTTAAAAAGCATTTGCGAACATTGAGTGAACTTTGTAGCATTCCTATTTCGGTTCATGCCAATGCAGGACTTCCTCAAAACAGAGGAGGTTACACCTACTACCCTATGGGACCTGATGAGTTTACCCAAAAGCAGTTAGAGTTTACAGAGTTTGATGGGGTTAGCTTTTTGGGTGGATGTTGTGGAACAACCCCTCAACATATTAATGCCTTGCAAAAAGCAGTTTCAACACTCAAACCTAAAAAGCCTAGTGGAAGTATTGAGCCTAGTATCGCTTCACTCTTTAACACGACTGAACTCTTTCAAGAACCAGCACCACTGCTTATTGGAGAGCGTTCAAACTCCACAGGGTCTAAAGCCTTTAGAGAGCTTATTATCGCTTCTGATTATGATGGAACACTGACCGTAGGACAAGCCCAAGTTCGTGATGGCGCACACTGTCTTGATGTAAACGTTGAGTTTGCAGGTCGTGATGGGGCGAAAGATATGAAAGCGATTATGGAGCTTTACAATCAAAAAATCCCCTTGCCACTGATGCCAGATGCTACGCGTGTTCACACGATGGAAGAGGGCTTAAAGTGTATTGGTGGAAAACCTATTATCAACTCTGTAAACCTTGAAGACGGGGAAGAAAAGTTTCACGCCATTTGTAAATTGGCTAAAAAGTTTGGAACGGCTTTGGTCTGTCTTACCATTGATGAGGTGGGAATGGCAAAGACCAAAGAGGATAAAGTTGCCCAAGCAGAACGCATGTATGACATGGCTGTCAATGGTCACGGCATAGACCCTAGAAACTTAGTGTTTGACACACTAACCTTTACCGTAGGTTCTGGTGATTTAGAGTATAGAGATGCAGCCATTCAGACGCTTGAAGCGATTCGAGAACTGCACAAAAGACACCCAGAAGTGGGTTCAACTTTAGGACTCTCTAACATCTCTTTTGGGCTAGATGTCCACGCACGACGTTTTTTAAACTCGGTCTTTTTACACCACTGTTTAGAAGCAGGGCTGACAACGGTTATTATTAATGTTAAGCATATTGTACCTCTTTCAAAGATGAGCGATGCTGACCGTGAGATTTGTGAAGAGCTACTCTTTAACCCTGATGACCAATCACTCTTTAAGTTTATAGAACACTTTTCTGATGTTAAGATAGAAGATGAGGGTGCAGATGAAGCCTATGAAGCGTTATCGCAAGAGGAGAAAATCAAAAAACTCCTTATGGACGGCGATAAAGAACGCATGATACCTCTAGTAGAAGAGGCACGACATAATCTTAACCCTGATGACATTGTAAACGTCATACTCATTGATGCTATGAAAGTAGTAGGAGAGCTATTTGGTTCTGGGCAGATGCAGTTGCCCTTTGTACTTCAAAGTGCAGAGACTATGAAAGCTACGGTAGATTACCTAAACCCTTATTTAACCAAACAAGAGAAAGAGACCGATACGACTTTAGTGGTTGGAACAGTTAAAGGTGATGTGCATGATGTTGGTAAGAACTTAGTTGATATTATTTTAAGTAATAATGGCTTTAAAGTCATTAATGTAGGGATAAAAGTACAACTAGAGACCTACCTAGAGACGATGGAAGCAAACAATGTTCAAGCTTTGGGTATGAGTGGGCTTTTGGTAAAATCGACAGCCGTGATGAAAGAGAATCTTGAAACTTTGACTGAAATGGGCATTGAAATTCCTATTTTACTCGGTGGTGCAGCATTGACGAGAGGATTTGTAGATGATTTTTGTCGCCCTATTTATAAAGGGCCAATATTCTATTGTCGTGATGCTTTTGATGGGGTAATTGCGATGAGCCGTATTGAAAAATACAATGAAGACAATTCAGTAGGACTTGACACACGTCTAGCAGGAGATATGAGTGAACGGGTTAAAAAAGAGGTGAAAGAGATTATTATCCCTCCATTTGAAGAGATAAAACAACCCGAACATGTAGCCGTGCCAACGCCACCATTTTGGGGTCGAAGAGTCTTACAAAAGAAAGACCTTGATTTGAACATGATTTTTGATTGGGTAAACCAAAAAACAGTCATTAAAATGCATTGGGGCTACAAACGTGCTAAAATGGGTAAAGAGGCTTACGATAAACTCTTAATTGATAAAGTTTATCCTGCTTATGACCGTCTAAAACAAGAGTTTATTGACAAAGATTTGTTTGACCCAACGATTATTTATGGCTACTACCCTTGTCGAAGTAACGACCAAGAACTCTACTTATTTGATGAAAGTGAGGGGTGGAACATAGATGAAAATGCTTCAAGAGAGCCGTTTGATGAGGTAAAAGATAGACACACTGTTAAGTTTGAGTTTCCAAGACAAGGGAAAAAACCACACAGAGCGTTATCTGACTTTTTCAGACATGACCGACACGACATTATTGCTTTAACCTGTGTGAGTGCAGGGGCAAAATTTTCAGCCTATGAAAAAGAGCTTTACGACAAAGGCGAGTACTTAGAGTACAACATGGTTCACGGTTTTTCAGTGGAACTTGCCGAAGCCCTAGCCGAAGTAGCCCACAAACAGATACGAATGGATTGGGATATTTTAAAAGAGGACGAAGGAGCAAACCTGCGTGATGTACGAATGAGACGCTACCATGGTTCACGTTACTCATTTGGTTACCCTGCTTGTCCAGATTTGGAAGCGAGTCGTGAGCTGTTTGATGTGTTAAAACCTGAAGAGTTTGGCATTGAATTAAGTGAGACATTTCAGATACACCCAGAGCAGAGTACCAGTGCCTTAGTGGTGCATCACCCTAAGGCGAGTTATTATGCTGTGTAGATCAAAAGCTAAAAATTAAGATGGGGTTTTAATAACCCGTCTTCCCCATAAGAAACGTTTTTTATAAAAAGGTTTCTTTTTAAAGCTTGTAATAATCACGCGTTTTTTAGCTGAACTAGCATGAATAAATTTTCCATCTTTTAAGTAAATTCCCACATGATTGACTTTACCTAAATAGTGTTTGTGTGTATCAAAAAAGACCATGTCACCTTCTTTTAAATCTTTATATTTTATGTACTCTCCTACTTTTGCTTGATCACGTGAAACTCTAGGAATTTTAATGCCAGTAGTTTCTTGAAAGACCTCTTTTGTAAACCCAGAACAGTCAAAGTTTTGAGGTCCTGTTGCTCCCCAAACATATTTATGTCCAAGTTTGGCTTTGGCATATTTGGCTACTTTGTCTCTTTTTGAAATTTTGGCAACTGTTTTTTTATGAATTACTTTTTTAGAAACTGTTTTTTGGGAAACTGTTTTTTGAGAAATGGCTTTTGTGCAAACAAGCTTTTGAGAAATTATTACAGGAGGAAGAAAAACTTTAGGGGTAGTGCTTAGTGCTTGAACTTTTTGTAGTGCAACTTTTACTTGTTCTTCTTCATTCCAAATAGTATATTGTGAGGATAGAGGCAATTTTTTTTGAGGAATTGTGGAAGTAAGGGTAAGAACAGAAGCTTTTTTAGTACTATTGTTTTTAGTGCTATTATGACTACCTATATAGATAAATATTAGAACTTGTAGCAATAAAATATTTAAAAGAATTTTTCTTGTGATACTCATGTGTTCTCCTTATTAATAAATAAAAACATAAATAAACCTACATAAATGATACACTTAATAGCCTTTTATATTATTTAAAACAGAAATTTTACTAGATTTTGTTATAATTTTAAAAATATTTTTAAGGTCTAATAGATGAGAGCATTGTTAAGCGTTAGTGACAAAAATGGTGTAGTAGAATTTGCACAAAGTTTAGAGAAAATGGGTTGGGAGATTATTTCAACAGGTGGAACGTATAAGAAGTTAAATGAAGCTGGTGTTAAAGTAATTGAGATAGATGAAGTTACCAAATTTCCAGAGTGTTTTGAAGGACGAGTGAAGACACTTAACCCTTATGTTCATGGGGGAATTTTACATAAACGTGGCGATGCAGGACACGTAGCACAAGCTAAAGAGCTAGGTGTTGAGGGCATTGATTTGGTGTGTGTAAACCTTTACCCATTTAAAGAGACCATTGAGCGTACTGAAGATTTTGATGAGATTATTGAAAATATTGATATTGGTGGACCGACTATGGTGCGTTCATCTGCTAAAAATTTCAATGATGTTTTAATTGTTACCGATGTTTCAGATTACGATGTAGTAATAGAAGCTTTAGAAAATAAAACAGATAACTTAGAATTTAGACGTAATCTTATGATAAAAGCGTTTGAACATACGGCTAGTTATGATGCGATGATTGCCAATTATATGAATGGTCGATTTAATGACGGTTTTGGAGAGTATCAGTTTATTACAGGTAAGAAATCTTTTCAAACACGTTATGGAGAAAATCCTCATCAACAAGGGGCATTGTATGAGTTTGACAATCACTTTACTCAGAACTTTAAACAATTAAAAGGCGAAGCCTCATTTAACAACATTAATGATGTTAATGGTGCATTGAAAATTGCTTCTTCTTTTGGTGATGAAAATGCTGTATGTATTGTAAAACATGGAAATCCTTGTGGATTTGCTGTTAAAAGTACCCTCCTTGAAAGTTACACAGAAGCTCTAAAATGTGACCCTATTTCTGCTTTTGGTGGGGTGGTAGCTGTCAATGGTGTTGTCACAAAAGAGATGGCAGAAAAAATGAATGAAATTTTCTTAGAGGTAGTAATGGCTGCTGACTTTGAAGCTGAAGCCCTTGAAGTGTTTGAGAAGAAGAAACGTCTTAAATTGTTTGCCCAAGGGGGAACAAAGCTTGTTATGTCAAAAGATTCTCATGACTTTAAACATGTAGATGGTGGCTTTGTTTACCAAAATTCAGACTGTATTTGTGACAATGAAGTGCATAATGCTCATAAAAAATCAGAACTAACAGCCACAGAGCAAGAGATGAAAGATTTAGAGATTGCGTGGAAAGTAGCAGGGCTTACTAAGTCTAACTGTGTGGTTTATGTTAAAGACTCAGCCATGGTCGCTGTGGGTATGGGAATGACAAGTCGTGTTGATGCAGCTCAATGTGCTTTGAAAAAAGCAAAAGAGATGGATTTAGATGTAACAGGAGCAGCGATGGCATCAGAAGCTTTCTTCCCATTCCGTGATAGCATAGACGCAGCAGCAGCTGCTGGGGTTAAAGCGATTATTGAGCCTGGTGGAAGTATTAGAGATGAGGAAGTCATAGAAGCAGCCAATGAGCATGGAATTTCTCTTTACTTTACAACGGTTAGACACTTTTTACATTAACAAATTCTTCACGATTATCAGCTAATATTGGTAATTAGAACTTAACAAGGATACTTATTAATGAAAAAAACAATACTTAGCTTAGTGATTCTCTCTTTAGGTGTTATGGCAGATGTGACAAATGTTGAGGTAAGCTCAAAATTTGTAGATGAAAATAAAACAAAAATAATTGACATAAGAACCCAAAGTGAATGGGAGGAGATAGGAATTATTGCTGGTTCCTATCCCATTACTTTCTTTACTAAAGATAAAGCGTTTCATGGTGAGCTTTTTTTAAAAGAGCTTAATGATGTGATTGAGAAAGATGAGGTGTTTGCCGTTATTTCAAATACGGCTAGTAGGTCGAAACTGGTTTCTAATTTTCTAGGTAAAAAAAATAGTTACCATGTTATTAACTTAGAAGGGGGCATCTCTAAGCTTGTAAAAGAGGGCTACGTTTTAGAAAAATATAACCCCAAAAAAAAGGAAATAGAGCCTAAAGAAGTTGCTAAAGAGGGTGCTTCAAAAGAGGAAGAGATGAAGCCCGAAGTTGTCAAAAAAGAAGATACAAACTGCACTAAAGCATAAATGCTTTTTGCATATGTTGTTTAATCTCCTCAAAGGAGTATTTTTTTTCACAAAAGTATTCTGAAGCAATAATTCCTTGATACAAAAGCATGTCTGAACCATCTTTGGTTGGTCTGTTTTGGGCTTTGACAAATTTTAAAAAAGGTGTCTCTTTCCCGTAAATTACATCGACACAAGCTTTAGCCTGAGGTACAACAAGTTCTAAAATTTCTAGGGGGCAGGGGAGAGATTCATCGTCTAGTCCTGCTGAAGTCATGTTTACTACTAAATCATAATTATTCTCTTGATTTTTAAAGTTTTCAAAGGTATAAGTGTTAAAGCCTTTGTCTTGAAAGTAAGCTAAGCGACCACTGCTACGGTTTAAAATGCTCACTTCATATCCTGCATCTTTAAGAATAACGGCTGTCGATTTTGCTGTTCCTCCTGCACCTAAAAAGAGTACGGTTTTAATATTTTTAAATTCTGAAATGGCTTTTAAAAATCCTGGTGCATCAGTATTGTAGCCATAAAGTTTTCCATTATTATTGACAATGGTATTGACAGCTCCTACTTTTTGGGCAAACTCATCAAGTTCATCACACGCTTCAAAGGCTAGCTCTTTATGGGGAACAGTGATGTTTGCTCCTTTAATATTAAGCTCAAAAAACTTATTACGCAGTTGTGTACCATCTTCTAGTTTATAGCGTATGTAAGTAGCATCATAGCCTAAGCCATTAAAAGTAAGATTGTGCATTAGGGGTGATTTTGAGTGCGCGATAGGATTTCCAAATATGGTGAAGAGTTGTTTCATGGGGTATCTTTTTAAATGCTATTTTACCAAAAGAACGCTCTTCAGCTCTTTAATCTTAAGTTAATTTAAGGTGATTAAGCGATACCCAATCCCTGAAACATTTTCTAAAAAATCACCCTCTAGTTTTTTCCGTAAGGCTCGAACCAAAGAGCGTAAAGCGTCCATGCTCATGCTATTTTCTTGCCACACATTACACGCTATCTCTTCATAGCTTACGGCTCTTTGATATTGTGCTAAAAGATGCAGTAGGGCTAACTCATTTTTAGTGAGTTTGATGAGATTTTTTTTAATTACAAGTGTTTTATTAAGTAGGTCATAGTGTCTAAGCTTATCAATTTTTACAATATTTTTACTTTTCACGTTTAAGTAATCTATCGACAATAGCAATGCTTCTTGCAATTTATCCGAAGTGATGGGTTTGACCACATATTTTACCAGTTGAAGCTCCACAGCTTTGAGCAAATACTCTGTATGGGTATGTGCCGTAGCCATAATAATTGGTGTCTCTTTATCTTCTTTACGAATGGCTGCTGCCAGTTCCAAGCCATTCATTTTAGGCATTTTAATATCGCTAATAATAATGTTAGGCTTCTCCTCTTTGTAAATCTGAAAAGCCTCTTCCCCATCTTGTGCTTCAAATACAAGCTTAGCATAACGAGAAAGATACTCAACAGCATTTTGACGAATCATCTTTTCATCTTCAACATAGAGAATGCTTAGATTTTTTAGGCTACTTAGCTTCAAACTTTTTATCCTCTATAGATTCTTGATACTCTTGATAAGAGGGTCGAGCCATTGGGTTTTCACCTCTGCTCATAGTCTCAACATCTCTTTGTGCTGAGTCACTAACTTGAATCCCAATAGGGTTAAGAACCGATTGACGCTGATAGGCATCTTGACAGCCTATTAGTACAAAAGTTATAGAGAAGAGTATAAGTATTTTTATTTGCATTACGAACCTTTGAATTTGTTATCTATATTTTATCTAAATTAAATGAGGTTCAAATAGAGTTTTGATATACCCTTAATTTAAACTATCAGCAAAAAAAGACATCTCCTTAAACTCATTTTCATCTAAAGTATTATCTTTGTTTTTATCTAAATATTGAAATGATTTTTTTGCACTTAAATATTTCTCTTCTTCTAAAGTAATAAAGCCATCATGGTTAAAATCTCTAGCTTTAAATTCATCAAGAGGGTAACCACAAGAGCTTGAAGTAGCTTCTTTTATATCGAGTTTATTATCAGAATTTTTATCACATTTTTCACTATAAGAAGTATTTTTCTTTATTTGTTTTAATTCTTCTTTTGTAATTTTATTGTCTTGGTTTTTATCAAAAAATAGAAAATCATTTTTATTTAAAAAGCAGATATAGTTTGGGTTTTTATTGTTTATTTCACCATAAATTGGAGGAATGTTAATATTTGAATTTCTTATTTCATCTTTGGTAATGATGCTGTTTTTATCTTTGTCACAAGCTTCAAAATTACTGTTTAAACTTTTATTTATAAACTTATCTTCTCGTTTTTTTTTAAAATCGGCAAGTTCATCAAATGAAATTTTTTTGTTATGATTCGTATCTATTTCATTAAATTTTATTTTAGAATTAGTTGATTTTATTGATGGATTATTGTGATGATTACATCCTGTTAGCACAATAATGCTTATTAATGAGATGAAGTGGCTGATTGGCATAGATATCCTTTTTTATTTATTATACAATATTCATAATTAAGTAATCCATTCTCCTCATTTCCTCCTCATCTTTTTCAGATAAAATACCTCATTCCAAATCAAAGGCTAATAATGACGACGCTTATAATGTTATTCCTTTTTCCCATTGGGCTTTATACCTATTTTGTGATAGAGAAGCGAACAAAAAAAGAGTATCAAGCCATATTTGACAATTTTCAAAGTGAAACTTCTGACAATGCCAACTACACAGACACACAAAAGATAGAACGTTTTGAGCAGATGCTTTTACAAAATGATTATGAGATTAAAGAGCTAACTCAAACCAGTGTTGTAGGAGAGAAAAAAGTGTTAAGTTTGGCGTTTATTTTTATGGGTTTGGGGCTTTACATTGTGGGCTTGTTTTTCTATTTAGCCTATTTCTTTTGGTTTCAAAAACCTCATCGTGTGGAGTTTAAAGTTTAGAAATGAAAAAAATAGTATGGGTAACACTTATAAGCTTTTTTACTTTTTCTAAACTTGTCGCAACACAGACAGCACAAGAGAGTAGAGGTGTTTTGACTTTTGAGCTTTTTAATGAAACTGTAAGTCATGAAGAGGGAAATAAGGAGGGAATATTTCATGAAACAAACGTGACACTCTCTCTTTTGAAAACCAATAATCCAAAGATTAACATGGCAAATATTAAAGATTATGATGAAGAATTTAAGCCTTTAACTAAAGGGGAAAAATTTAATGAAGAAGACAAAACTTTGTGGTTACGTGTGCTACTTGACAAGCATTTTCCAAAGGGAGAGTTTGTTGTCACCTATGGCGATATGGGGATTTTAGAACATAGCTTTAGTGCAACACAAAATGTTGATATGTTTCGCATTGGTGAGACAAAACAGTTGAAGTTTACTTATGACCCAAGCATAGACAGTTTAGTCTATTATTTTAAATTATCTGCCTCACCTTATGAACATTCGTATCGTTTTTTAGCCATAACTACCAAAAAGAATTTTTATGATGAATTGGGCAAAGGAATGATAGTTCTGCTCTCTTTGGGCGTTATTATTGGGCTTATTTTTATGGCAGGACTTTACAATGGAGCGATGTACTACTACAATAAAGATAAATCATTTCTTTATTATATGTTTATGCAATTTGGCATTGCACTTGTCCTTTTTAATATGATGGGAATTTTAAACTTTACAAATTCTTCATTGGCACGAAGTGAGACTTATTATTCTCTTTGTTCACTTTTTGCTATTTTTTTTACCACCCTTTTTACTAAAACTTTTTTTGACACTAAAATCCATACCCCAAAGTTAAATTTTTTACTCAACATCTATATGGCGATGATTGCTATTGATGCATTTTTTTCCATTTTTTATGTTTCAATTATTTTGAAATATAATCTTTTACCTTTTATGGCATTAAGTTACATCTACATAGCCTTTAAACGGATAAAACAAGGGTTTGAACCTGCTCTATTTTATCTTTTTGGGTGGGTATTTTTAGTAGTGGCACTATTTTTAGATGCTTTTTTAAAGTTTGAATTTTTTGTAAACCCCATCTTTGTAGGAACAGCACTTGAAGCGATGTTTTTCTCTTTTGCTCTTTCCTATAAAATCAAAATGATAAACGATGAAAAAGCAGAACAAAAAGAGCTTCTTGTTCACCAAAGTAAACTCGCTTCAATGGGGGAGATGATAGCCAATATCGCCCACCAATGGCGACAACCTTTGACCCATTTGTCCTACACAGTGATGAACATTGAAGATGCTTTTAAACACAAAAGTTTAGATGACAAATATTTAGAGAAGAAAGTCAAAGAGGCAAATGGACAGATAGATTTTATGTCCCAAACCATTGATGATTTTAAAGATTTTTACACCCTACATAAAGAAAAAGAAAATTTCTCTCTAGTCGAAGCCAGTAAACAAGTCTTAGAGATGATGCACCATGCTTTAGAGGAGCAAGATATTGAAGTCGAGCTAATTATTTTAAATGATTTAGAGATAAAAAATTATAAAAATGAGTACAAACAAGTACTTTTAAATTTAGTTTCAAATGCCAAAGATGCCTTGGTCTCAAGGGTAACACTTAAGCCTAAAATTACCATTAGCATTGATGGCAGAACTGTAAGTGTAGCTGACAATGCAGGAGGGATTAAAGATGAACTAATGCACAAAATATTTGAACCCTATTTTACCACCAAAGAGAACAACTCTGGCATTGGGCTTTACATGTCAAAGATGATAGTCGAACGAAATATGGGGGGAGAGCTTAGCGTTTCCAATGAGGGTGAGGGGGCTTTGTTTTGGGTGAGGGTTTAAGGGTAATTTTTCTCTTTCTTCTCTCCACCTACAGCATACCATTCAATAATTTGTTGCAACTCTCCACCATCTAGCCAAAAACCATGTTCCTCACAGACATCTAGTATAATACCACTACTCTTTTTGTAATTAATAACAGACATTAATTCTTTACAAATAGGGCAGGGGTGAAATTGTGACTTTTTACGATTATCTCTAGGGTGGTCATGTATAAAACGTAGATAATAAGGGTTAAAACTACTTAGGGGGTTTATATTGTAAGCGATAAGTTTTTCAAACTCCTCTTCGGCTATGAGTAGTCCATCACAAACTTTGCAGTATTCTAAAGTAAGTGTCGGGCTTTTGAGTATTTCTAAGTTTACATCACAACATGGACATAAGTGTTCAGATATTACGCTTTCGTTACTCTCAAATAATTTAGCATTTAGAGGGTTTAGTTTATGGCAGTAGTTACAGTTTAGACCTGTTTTAGGTAATGGGGCAGAGCAAAAAATACACTTCATTTAGACCCCCATTAACCATTCAAAAAATCTATCAATTCTTGTACTATTTTCTCGTTGGTAAGTGTATTTACTTTTATTCTTTTTTAAACCATATTTTTGGTAAAGTTCCTCTGATTTCTCTTTCTCTTTAAATCTTTTAAAATCTTGTTTCCATTCTATGAGTGTTTTTAATTCTCCATGATTGAGCCAAACCCCATGAGCTTCACATTTATCGATGATAACAGATGAAGATATTTTATAGACAAAACGCTTCATTGTTCGCTTACAAATAGGACAAGGGTATAGATTGTCTTTATTTCTTTTTTTCTCTTTAGGAGTACCTATTTTACTAGGGATTTTTGTTCGTTTTAAACCATAGTGCATAATGGCTTTTTCAAGAAGTTCAAAAGAGATAAATATGCCACTACACTTAGAGCATTGTTTCGCCGATAAAGACTCAACATAATCCCCTAAATCTACAAAATGCATAGTGTCCGTATGACACTCTACACATACGAGACTCTCTTCTTCTAAAGGCTTTGTATTAGAATAGAGTGGAGATATAGGGTTCCGTTGTTTACAATGTGTACAAATTAAGCTGTTAAGAGGAAGTGGGGAAGAGCAAAATTTACAATGTATTGAAGACACAACTTTAGCCTTATATTAATTTATTTCCAATATTATATTATATTTTTATTAAAATTAAATATTAAGTTATTTTTAATATAATTATTTAAAAATATATAGGAAAAAGAAATGACAGAAGATTTTTTTATTAATGGTTTAGCCTTACTATTTACATTCATTGGAACTTATTGGTTACTTGGAAACAAAAGAAAGCTTAGAGAATGGAAAAAAACTGATGCAACCGTCATAGACCATGTGTGGAGAACTTCAACCGATAGAGATGATGATGGATATGAGAGTACTACTGAATTAGCCAGTGAAATTTTTTCTTTTGTTGTCAATGGTAAAAAAATAGAAGTAGAAGGAAACCTTCGAAGTAGTAACCCCATTAAAATTAATGAGAGAGTTGAAATAATGTATAACCCATTAAAAAGCAGTGAAATTATGGTGCTTACCACATTTAGAATATATGCTTTTCCTCTACTCTTCATTGTGGCAGGTGTGGCTACTTATTTTATCTTTATTATGAGATAAAAAATAGTATGGCGATTGGGATAAGGATTTTAAAGTTGGGCTATATTTTAGGAAAAATCGTTATAATTTCAAATATAAAGAAACATAAGAGAACATAAAATGGAAATAGATATAAAAAAATTATTAAAGAAGTATAAAGATATTGATAATACATATAAGTATGCCTATATTGGTATCCCAAAGAGTTTAGGTAATATTAAAAAAGATTTTTTTGGTACATTAGATGAGTTTAAACGAAAATATCCAAATTTCAGAGCTAAGAAAAAGTTACCTTTGGTACTCTTTATGCACGGTTCAGCAGGTTTATCTAAGGGAGAG
>Ga0256833_1001959_pt1 | contig 14849 bp, 13 predicted proteins | sample 356284metaG_FD_190535 | JGI IMG/M metagenome (GOLD analysis project Ga0256833, IMG submission 190535) | Hydrothermal vent microbial communities from Mid Atlantic Ridge, Atlantic Ocean - 356-284 | ecosystem: Environmental > Aquatic > Marine > Hydrothermal vents | place: Atlantic Ocean: Mid...
AGGTTATGAGCAATAAACAGGTATGTTAAGGCAAGTTTTTCCTGCAATTCAAGAAGTAAGTTTAAAACCTGTGCCTGGATGGATGCGTCAAGTGCCGAAACGGGCTCATCCGCAACAATGAATTTAGGATTTAACACAACAGCCCTTGCGATACCGATCCTCTGCCTCTGTCCACCCGAAAATTCGTGTGGATACCTGTGCAAATATTCCGGCCTTAAACCAACGAGCTTCATAATTTCCACAACTCGTTCTTCCTGGTCCTTTTTGGTACCTATATGGTGAACTACGAGCGGCTCACGAATAATTTCTCCAACAGGAAGCCTTGGATTCAAAGAGCCGTACGGATCCTGGAATATAATTTGCATATCCCTTCGTAACGGCCTCATCTGAGAGGGACTATAGTTGGAAATGTCTTTACCTTCAAAAAGAATATGTCCTGCAGTCGGTTCGTGCAATTTTAAAATTGTTTTACCGGTAGTTGTTTTTCCGCTGCCACTTTCTCCCACAAGAGAGAAAGTTTCCCCTTCAAATATATGGAACGAAACATCATCTACCGCCTTTACCCATGCAATAGGCCTGCTAAACACTCCTCCCACTACAGGGAAATATTTCTTTAAATTTTTAACCTCTAATATGATTTTTTTATCTCTCATGAGACATTCTCCTTCACGTTAACCGGATGGAAGCATCTTACAAGATGGTTTGGCGAAGTTTCATTCAGCTCCGGCATTTCTTTTCGGCAAATATCCGTTGCAAACGGACAACGCGGATTGAAATGGCATCCCTTAGGCATTCTATAGGGGCTTGGCACCATTCCTTCTATTGCTGGCAAAGGCTCTTTCGTTTTTTCGGATAGCAAACTCGGGATCGAACTGAGCAGACCGTATGTATAAGGATGGTGCGGATTTTTAAACACACTTCTTACGTCGGAATATTCCACAATTTTTCCTGTATACGTTACCGCAACACTATCCGCCATTTCCGCAACGAGCGCAAGGTCGTGCGTAATAAACAGAATTGCCATACCGATTTTTCTCTGCAAATCTTTCATAAGCTCTAAAATCTGTGCCTGAATCGTAACATCCAGCGCTGTTGTTGCTTCGTCTGAGATAAGTAGATCCGGATTGCAGGACATTGCCATAGCAATCATTGCCCTCTGTCTCATTCCGCCACTCATCTCGTGAGGATATTCGTTAAACCTTTTGTCAGGATCGGGAATTCCAACCAAATCAAGCAGTTCGATTGTTTTCTTTTTCGCTTCCTCTTCATTAACGTCCTGGTGGGTAAGAATCGCTTCCATTATCTGATCGCCAATCGTATAAACAGGGTTCAAAGCAGTCATCGGTTCCTGGAAGATCATCGCTATTTCGGAGCCACGGATTTTCCTCATCTCCTCCTCGCTCTTTTTTAGCAAATCTTCGCCTTTAAATATAATTTCTCCGCCGACAATTTTTCCCGGAGCATCAACAAGTCTCATAATGGAAAGAGAAGTTACGCTCTTTCCACAACCACTTTCGCCCACAAGGCCAAGGACTTCCCCTTTGTGCATAGTAAAACTTACACCGTCAACAGCTTTTACAACGCCGTCTTCGGTATAAAAATACGTTTTTAAGTCTTTTACCTCAAGCAAAACTTCTTTTTCCATATTTCACCTACCTATATAGTCTCGGGTCAAGAGCATCACGCAAACCGTCTCCGAGGAAGTTGAATGCAAGTGTAGTAACAAGGATCGCAATGCCCGGCCACCACATAAGCCATGGAGCGGTAAGCATAAATGTCTGTGCTCCGTTCAACATATTACCCCAGCTTGGAGTAGGTTGCCTGATACCAAGGCCAAGGAAGGATAACGTTGCTTCGTAAATAATGTTTCCACTGATTGCAAGCGTTGCAGCAACAATTACAGGAGCAAGTGAGTTTGGCAAAAGATGTATCCACATTATTCTACCAGGGGTTTCTCCAATTGCAAGAGCGGCCTCAGTGAACTCCTGTTCCTTTAAGGAAAGTACCTCACCTCGAACAAGACGGGCAACACCCATCCAACTAAACACAGAAATAATAAATATTATAGTCCAGAGAGAGCCTTTAATTACCGCACTTAAAACGATCATCAGAGGAAGAACAGGCAGAGAAAGCATAAAATCCGTAAAACGCATTATAAGCATGTCGGTAATTCCGCCAAAATAGCCCGAAAGCAATCCGAAAAACAAACCTACTGCAGCGCCAATAAAACTGCAGATAAATCCAACTGCCAAAGAGACACGACCGCCGTAAAGAAGTCTTGACCATGCATCTCTTCCCATACTATCCAGTCCTAACGGATGTCCGGGACCGGGTGGTGCAAGTTCGGGACGTGGTGCCCAAGGAACAGATTTAATATATGAATAAGGATTATTTCCAAACGAAAGCGGTTTTGCGAAAACCGCCATAAGGATAATAACAACGAGTAACCATAAGGAAAACATCGCAATTTTATGCTTTTTAAGTCTCTTGAAAACCTTTCCCCAGTAGCTATAGCTCTCGTTTGAAGTGGTCCCGCCTTCTACATAATCTTCATTAGCCATAATAAAATCCTCCTAACTATACCTTATTCTTGGATCGGCGATTGCATAAAAAATGTCCGCAAGAAAATTCCCGATAACAACAAGAAAAGCAAATATCATAATAAGGGCCATCGCAACAAACACATCCTGATGCATAACGGCCTGGTATGTCAACCTTCCAATTCCCGGAATTGCAAAAACTGTTTCCGTAATCATAGCTCCTCCTACGATACCCGGGAATGAAAGTCCAATTAACGTAATAATCGGTATTACTGCATTCCTAAAAGCATGCTTGTAAATAACAACTCTTTCCGGCAAGCCCTTTGCCCTGGCTGTTCTTACATAGTCCATACTCTTTACCTCAAGCATAGAGGAACGCATATAACGAAGCCACCCTCCCACCTCAAACACAATAAGAACGAGAGTAGGTAATGTCAAATACCAAGCTTCGTTTAAAGTTCTCAAATACCATGGTGCTTTATTAAACTCAACAGGCATACCTTTTATTGTAATAAAAGCTGCATGAGATCCTGCTGCGGGAAACCAATGAAGTCTAACCGCAAACACGTACATTAGCATGATACCAAACCAAAAAGTAGGCATGGACATCCCAAAAAATGCAAAAAACGTTAAGATATAATCCGAAATAGAATACTGATGAATTGCAGAGTAGACACCAAGAGGAATAGAAAGAAGAATTGCAACAATCATAGATGTAGTGGAAAAGGCCACAGTAACGGGAATTCTACTCCCTATGAGTTGAAGAGCTGTTTGCCCGGGAGACATCACGGAAAGTCCCCAACCGTGCCTAAACAAGATAAAATCCTTGAACCAAAACCAAAACCTAACAACAAGCGGTTGATCCCAATGCCATATATGCTCCAAACGCCTCAAGTCTTCAGGGTGAACATGCGGATTTAAAAGCAATACTGCAAATGGATTTCCCATTTTCGAAACAAGCCAAAAACTTACAAATGCAATAGCAAAAAGAACAGGGATCAATTCAAGGCTTCTTCGTATCAAATAGTTTCTCATTCATTGTCCTCCTAACACATATAGAGGGAAGGCTAGACAAAGCCTAACCCTTCCCTCTTAATCACAGCTTATTCTATACCCTTATTACTTCTTTTCCCAATACCAGTACTGTGCATTCCAAGTACTTGGTGTAACAGCACTAATCGGGAAGTCATATCCGACAAGACCTTTTCTGATGACCGCAATTGCAACATGGAAGTTCAAATAAAGTTCCGGAAGTTGATCGTATACTATTGCCTGAATCTTCTTAGCAGCATTAATCCTAACTTTAGGATCAACGGAATTATTACAAATTGTAGTCCACTTATCAAGTTCTGCATTTTTAATTCTTGTGAAGTTCTGTCCTGCCCAACCATTTTCCTTTGTAGGTATCTGGCTCGAGTTGTAAAGTCCGTAGTTACAAATAGCAGCAGGATCTGAACCCCAAGCAAAGAGGGCACCTTGGAATGTCCCATGGATCCAGTCATCGATCATCGGACCCCAAGATTTCGGAACAGCATTAGTGGTAATACCAAGATTCATCTTCCAGTAGTGCTGCATGAACGTGACTTCCTGTTCACGCACTGCGTAGCCAGCAGGAAGCTCGATGTTTAAGACTACCTTCTTGCCGTTCGGAGCAATGAGGTTGCCATCTTTATCCCACGTATATCCTGCTGCTTTCAAAATCGCTTTTGCTTTCGCAGGATCATACGGATATTTACCAATGTTTGCTTTGTTAAATGCAGCAAAATCCGGAGGAATAGGACCATAGCACATAGGCCTCTTACCCATAAAGATTCTATTGTCAAGTTCTTTTCTATCAAGTGCATACATTAAAGCTTTACGAAGGTTAATATCTTTAAGGAATGGATCCGTAAGATTAAGAGTTACATGTTCCCAGAATACAGAAGGAAGGTAGTAAATGTTGAATGTCTTTGTAAGTCCGTTCTTTTCGGCAGCTTCAGCCTGAGGAATATCAATTCCGATACCTGCCATCGTTCCGTCAAGTTTACCTGCCATAAGCTGCATAAGCATAGAGTTAGTATTAGGTGTAAAGTAGAAAATAAAATTATCAAGTAATCCCTGACCTGCCCAATAGTAAGGATTTCTCTTTAAGATAATATAATTACCGTGAGACCATGTTTGTACTTCATATGGTCCGCTGTAAACAGGATGCTCATTAAAATCGCAAGAATTGATATTTGCAGGATTTTTATCAAAGATCGGTTTCAGAATATGAGCAGGATATACACCTGCACCAGTAGGACCGTACTGTGCCCAAATTGAAAGCTGTTTCCAGTAAACAACAAGTGTGTACGGATCAGGTGTTTCAATCTTTTCCACCTTATCAGGTACATCTCTTGCAACTACCTGAACTGCATTGTTCTCCACCATTTTCCATGCAAAAACATAGTCAGCTGCAGTTACAGGTTGCCCGTCGGACCATTTAACACCTTTTTTAAGTTTCCAGATTGTCTTCATTGTGTGCGCTTTTTCATTTACGATCCATGTACCATTGGAAGTAGAAGGAATATAATCTGCTTCCACAGGATAAAGCTTGCCAGAAGGTAATGTTGCCGAAGCACCTTCTGCAACAGGTCCGAGAATTTCACTCATTGTCATGCTTGAGTCAAGTGCCGAGAACAGGGTTTTAGGCTCTTCGGATGTTGCCATAGCAAACTTTCCACCCTTTACAGGGGGTTTAAGGATCATATAAATGGAATATGCACATTCCGCTCTCGTCGCCGGATCTCTCGGCCTAATATTTCTATTCTCATCCCATTTTAAGAGTTGATAAGAAGGCCTTAACGCAAGAGTCATTGCGCCTTTTGCCCAAGAATCTACCTGGTCTTCATCATTAGAGAACGTAGCAAAGATAAGGTTCGGATCATGCGCCTCTTTTTCTTTGCCAAGCACCCTAATTTCAAGAACAGCAAGTTGTTCTCTTGTGATCGGATCAGCCGGCCCGAACTTTCCATTGCCATAACCTTTAATATAACCCGCCTTTACGGCTGCTTCAACATAACCGTAAGACCAACGTGATTTTGGAACATCGGTAAATGTCGGAGTCGAAGGTTTGTAAAGCTTGAGGCCTTTTGCAACAACAATCATCTTTGCAAACTGCTCACGAGTCACCTTTGCTTCCGGTTTAAATGTTCCATCAGGGAACCCCTTTACAACCCCTTTGGAAACGAGGTAATCAATCTGTTTTTTGGCCCAGTAATTTGCCGGGACATCAGGAAAACCTGCCGCACTTGCCGGTGCCGGTCTTACTGCAAAGAATACAAGCACCATTGAAAGTGCCAATACAACTGCTAATAATTTCTTCATACGTAATCCTCCTTTCGGTTGAATTTTTTTCAAAAAACCACTTTTCAACAGTTTTTTCAGTTTCTCACCTCCCTGAATAATTTTATTGAAATATCGCAAATTGGCCAAACGGCCAATACAGTATAGCATTATTCTTCTTATTGTACAAAAGAATTACGACTTTGTTATTACCAAACCTAAACGCTTGTTCTCTTACGATTTCCTCTTTTGCTTTTGCTGATTTACCAAGTTTCATGGGCGCGTAAACCATCCCAACGGGGTGAAACATCATCATTAACAAAGAAAAAACGGTAACAAATGAAAGCGTTCCGAAGGCAAAACTCTTTCGCTTTTTAGAAAGAGCCTCTTTATTAGCAGATAATTTTTTGACTTCTCCTTTTAATTCATTAAACAAACGCTCTTTAAACGATTCTTGAATATCGAAATTATCCTGTTTGAGCAAAAGTGCAACTTCTGCAGTCTTAAGAAGTTCTTCGTCTTCTCCCATATCGGAATAATCCGGAGTTTTTTCCGATAAAATTTTTTCGATAAATTCTTCCAATTTTTCCCCATCTCTATTGTTCATTTAACCTTACCTCCAATAATTCTTTCAATTTTTTTAAGGCTCTGAACTGCATCACCTTAACCGCCCCAACACTTTTATCAAGAGCGGTTGCTATCTCCTTGAGCGTCATTTTTTTAAAAAACCTCATCTCCAAAACATTTTTATATTGCACGGGCAATTCCTCAAGGCAATCTTTTACAATTCTATCAATCTCTTCTTTTTCAATTGTAACGTAAGGGTCGTCCACCACCGGATTTAACTTTTCGTTCCATTTTTCCTCAAGAGGAAGAATGCTTACGCCTGCATTTTTCCTGAAAAAATCTCTAATAATATTCCTTTCAATCACATACATCCAGATATCCAATCCTCCGTTTTCCCTGCTTTTAAAATTTTTTATGCTCTTTAAAGCTTTAAAAAACGTTTCCGACGTAACATCTTCCGCTTGTTCTCTGTTTTTCAATTTCCTATACGCATACTTATACACCTTGGGGAAAAACATTCTGTAAAACCGCTCAAATGCTCTTTCGTCACCATTTTTAATTTTCTCAACAAGCGCTTTTTCTTCCTCTAATTTCAAGCTCTCACCTATATAAACGTAAATTTAAAGAAAAAGTTACACTAACCATTAAAAATTTCTCCGTTCCTAACAATATGGGGCGTTAAAATAACAGTTACCGAATTTGCATCAATGCCAACCAATTCAACTAATACCTTATCTTTATCAAGATTTTGTATCTTACCGGGTATGAATTTTATCACATTACCTTGAACTGTAAAAAGTCCGTACTCACCGTTCATGTTAGCAACAACTTTCTTATTTACAACAATACCTCGTTTAAAACCGTTAAGCAAGGAAAACCGTTCTTTGAATAAAAAGTATTTTACAAATTCGCTTACTCTGTAATAATTATATTCGGAAGTGGAAAAAACAAGTTTTCCGTCAATATAATTTCCATCCAGATCAAAGGTAATTTTTTCACTCTTTTTGGTGTCACGAGAATCTGTTCTTACCAATGCAAAATCATTATTTATAATGCTGCAAACAAAGCTACCCTTTTCAACATCTTTGCCAGTTTCGGTAAACTGCAAATTTTCTTTAAACCGCTCCATATCTTGCAAAGATTTAAAATATTTGTTGAAACCGAACCAGAGAAGAACCCCGTTGTCAGGAGATAGAATATCATACGTATATTCGGAAGATTTTATTCTTCCTATAAGATCACCTTTATTTACAAACGTGTAATTCCCGGCAAGTTTTTCCAGAGTGCCGGTTGCGGGAGACGGTACAGGAACTGACAAAACTAAAGCTTCACCGTTTATTTCTGAATAAATCGGATGAAGTGCGTTCTTCATATTTTCCACTTCAACCGCATTGGAGCTTATAAAACCACGTAGTTGCTCGTAAGAAGAAAGAATCAGAAATATGATAACAGTTATAACGACTACAACCGCTATCAAACGGCTAACAGAAAAACGCCTCATGGGCACACCGTCTATTTATGTTTTCTTCTCAAAAATGCAGGAATTTCTATATCGCCGCTATCTATATCTTCTAACTTTGGTAATTTCTTATGTTTTTTTACAGTCGAATGCGTACCGCTCAGAGATTTTTTATCAAACCCGGCGGCTATTACCGAGATTCTTATTTCGTCTTCAAGAGTATCGTCTATGGCTGTCCCGAAAATCGTGTTCGCTTCATCGGAAGCGTAGTCTTTTATATAATTTACAGCTTCGTTGATTTCATAAAGAGTCATATTCGAACCACCGGTTACATTAAGCAATAAACGCGTCGCACCGTCAATCGAAAACTCGAGCAAAGGGCTCTTAAGGGCGCTCTTCGCCGCATTCACCGCTCTGTCCTCACCATGGCCTACACCCAAACCGAGCCAAGCAGTCCCTGCCTCCTCAAGTGTTGTTTTAACATCTGCAAAGTCCACGTTAATCACGCCCGGAACCGTAATGAGATCGGATATGCTTTTAACCGCAAAAAGAAGAACATTGTCAGCGAGTTTGAAAGCATCGTTTAAAGGAGTTTTTTTATCGATAAGAGTGAGAAGTTTATCATTTGAAATCGTTATAATCGTATCAACATTCGGGGAAAGTTCTTTAATTCCTTCTTCGGCAACCTCCATTCTATGCCTTCCTTCAAATCCGAAAGGTTTGGTTACAACGGCAACCGTTAAAATTCCAAGTTCTTTTGCTATGGACGCGATAACGGGTGATGCTCCGGTTCCGGTGCCCCCGCCCATTCCTGCGGTTATAAATAGGAGATCCGTTCCTTCTATTATTTTTTTCAGCTCTTCCTTACTTTCTTCCGCTGATTTTTTGCCTACTTCCGGGTGGGAACCTGCACCAAGCCCTCCGGTTGTCCTGGCACCTATTTGAACCTTTTTTTCAGCCTTGCTGAGCGCAAGAACCTGAACATCCGTATTAACGGCAATAAATTCAACACCCTGAACCTGTTCGTCTATCATTCTATTTACGGCGTTGCTTCCTCCGCCGCCAACGCCAATTACTCTTATTACTGCCTGTGCACTTTTCCAAGGATCTAACATATTAAAAACCTCCTATTCGAGTATATCTTTCAGCCACGAAAAATCACCCCAGTTTCGGAACGATTTTCTTTTACTTAAGTTTTCATTTTCCACCATATATTTTACAAGCCCAATCACACCGGAATATTGAGGCATAGTTAACGTATCTCCGGAAACCCCTCCGCCGATTGGCTTCCCTATTCTAACGGACGTTTCAAAAATTTCACTTGCCCTTTTTGCAATACCCTTAAGGTTTGCACTGCCACCTGTTAACACAATTCCTGCAGGCATATTGCCCCATTCACCTAATTTGATAAGCTCGAAACGTATATTTTCAAATATTTCATCAACGCGATAAGTGATAATTTCACTGATTTTACTCAAAGGTATCTTATTTTTACCGCTTCCGCTGATATCCTGAATTTCCGCTTCACCTTCCAGGTCATCGTATTCGGCGGTAACAACACCGTATTCTTTTTTGATTCTTTCCGCTTCCTCGAGGGAAACCTTTAATCCGTAAGCAAGATCCTTTGTTATATATTCCCCGGCCATCGGGAAAACCTCAGTAAACGAAATATTTCCTTCCGAAAAAACGATGAGGTCCGTCGTTCCGGCACCCATGTCCAGAAGCACGACTCCGAGTTCTTTTTCTTCTTCACGTAAAGCAGCATACGAAGAGGCAACAGAATGAAGCACAAAGTCATTGACACGCAAATCCGCATTTTTCACACACTTTTTAATGTTTCTCAAAACGGTGCTCGAACCTGTAACTATATGAACCTCTTCTTCCAACTTTATTCCGGACATTCCGACAGGATTTCTTATTCCACCCTGCTCGTCAATAATAAATTGGCGTGGCAAAGCATGGATTATCTCCTGGTTCGGTTGAAGCATAATCACTTTTGCGGACTCTTCGGCCCTGCGAACATCGTCTTTTGTAATTTCCCTTCCCTCGCGCGATATAATAACAGTGCCTTTGTTATTAACTGAATGAATATGCGTTCCGCTTACGACAACATCAACCGAAGTAATTTTCTTGCCACTCATATTCTCGGCTTTCTGTTTGGCATCCCTTATCGCTTGGGAAGTTTTATCCAGATCAACAACTACGCCTTTCTTTATTCCCCTGCTTATCGATTCGCCGAATCCGACGACAAGAGGCTCGTTTTCTCCTACCTCGGCAATAGCAATTTTTACACTGCCACTGCCCAAATCCAGAGCCGAAATAATCTTTTCGTTCACTTGCCCCTCCATTTAATTACCGCTTCATTTTTATACGACAGATCTATTTTTTCTATCATTTTCACCCTTTTGTTAAACATTTTAATCAATTTTTCATATTCTAAAAATTTTTTCGAATATTCGTCATTTCCCATTATAACAGCAATACCGTTTTTGTCATAAAAACCACTATTTTCGCCGAATATGGCAACACTCTTCATATTCTTCAAACAACCTGTTTTACTTGCTTCCACAACCATAGAAGCAAAATTTTCGCTCCATTGTTTACTTTCCATATCTGCTTTTAATTTAAATTCATTATAACTACCCGATACATAACCTATTATATGGCCATTTTTAGTAATTGCAAATTTACCGTCCGAAAATTGTATTTCCCCGATAACGGGCTCGTTGTAATAAACCGTTATGCCAATGAATTTACGCTGAATTTTTGCAGGTAGTTTGGATTCGTAAACGTAATAAAAATGACCTATTTTATTGAATAAATCGTTCGCAGTAATCGGAACATTACTATTGATTTTTATGAGTGATTTCGGCAGAAAGGGTGTGACGAATAAAAAAATAAGGAAAATTACGGTTGCAAAAAAGAGCAGTTTTTTCATTTCGCTCTTTTTATGGCTTCGTTTACAATAAATTTAACAAGGTTCGGAAAATCAATACCTGCCGCCTTTGCAGCGTCAGGCAAAAGGCTCGTTTCGGTAAAACCGGGAATTGTATTTATTTCAAGCGCAAAAACATCGCCGCTATCACTTACAATAAAATCGATTCTGGCAAAATCCCTTAATTTAAACGCATTGTAAATCTGGAATACAATTCTTTCCGCTTCGGAATAACTTTCTTTAGAAATACGCGCAGGAATTATGTGATGAGACATACCTGGTGTGTATTTGGATTCAAAATCGTAAAATTCGTTTTCGGGCACGATTTCGATAATTGGCAAAACATTCAAACTTTCGCCGTTTCCTATAACTGAAACAGTGATTTCCTTACCTTCTATGAATTTTTCGATAATTATTCGATTGGAAAAGGAAAATGCAACATTTATTCCTTCCTTGAATTTCTCTTCCGTAGAAGCAATGGTAATGCCTATCGTAGAACCCTGGTCAACCGGTTTTATCACAACCTTACGTGCATTTAACAGTTTCAAAATATCGGAAAAATCTGGTATTCCGGAAAGGTTGTTTTTTTCAAAAGACAGAAAATTCGGCGTAGGTATGCCCATTTCTTTAAAAATCATCTTCGTAAAAAATTTGTCCATACATACGGAACTTGCCAAAACACCGGAACCCGTATAAGGAACGCCGAGCAGCTCCAATGCCCCTTGAACAGTACCGTCTTCTCCGAATTTTCCATGCAGGGCAATGAAAACAACATCCGGCATAAATTGATCGATTACGTTTTCCATTCTGCCTTTAAAATCAAATTCTTTTACAGTAAAACCGGCTTTTTTCAAGCCGTTTGCAATTGCCTTTCCGCTCCGTTGAGAAACGGTTCTTTCCGACGACATTCCTCCGTAAAGAACAAGAACTTTCTCGCTCATTTTTTCTTTAGCAGTAAATTCGTATTAAAGTCTCCCAAAAGTCTCACTTCAAGTTCCAGTATCAAATCCTTTTGTTTGTAAACCGTTTCCTGCGCTTTTCGAATCAGAGTAAGCACATCTATTGCAGTAGCATGCCCCAAGTTCACTATGAAATTTGCATGAAGCTCGGAAATCATCGCATCTCCCACTCTCATGCCCTTACATTTTGCTTCTTCCAATATTTTCCCCGCATAAGTAGTAGGAGGGTTTTTGAATATGCTTCCGGCACAGGGATACTCGAGAGGCTGTTTGCCTTTTCTCTTATTGGAAGCATCGCTAATTGCCTTTTTAATTTCTTCTTCGTCCGCCTTCTCAAGGCTTAAAACCGCTTCTGTGAGAATCAAAGGTTCGTCCTGCAAAATACTGTATCTGTAATCGAATTTCAGATCGTCATGCAACAATTTATATTCTTTCCCGTTAAAATCTATTACCTGCACGTATTTTACAAATTTACTCAAAAAATGTGAGTTTGTTCCTGCATTCATTACAATTGAGCCACCGATTGCCCCCGGGATTCCCCAGGCAAATTCTATACCACCTAATCCTCTTTTCATTGCTGCGTTAATCAAATCTTTTATCGTATTACCGCTCTTCACGAACACACTGTTCGAATCAAACTCAATTCCACTGATATTATTTGACAGTTGAATGACAACTCCTGAAATACCGTCATCTGAAACAAGTAAATTTGTCCCGTTTCCGATCGGAGTTACAGGTTGCCTGTTTCGCTTTGCCCAATTCAGAATATTTTTTATATCTTCGGCATCAACAGGCCTGCAAAATATTTCCGCGGGCCCGCCAATACGAAAGGACGTATGTTTTGATAAAGGTTCATTAAGCAGAACTTCCCCTTTTACGATTTCCTTCAATTGCTCTATGCTTTTTTTTCTCATATCGTTCCTTCACAGCTCCTTAAGCAATAGAGGTGCAAGTTCCTCTATGTCTCCCGGTCCTAATAATACAACTATATCGCCTTTTTTCAATATCTTTTTGAGAATAGGAATCACGGATCTTTCGTTTTCCGCAAAAAAAAGCTCTTTATCAGGATATTTTTTCTCTATTAAATCGTTAACGTATCTGCCGTTAATTCCGGAAATCGGTTCCTCAAACGCTCCGTATATTTCCATAACAATCACAATATCAGCAAGTTCAAACGGCCTTGCAATTTCATCTCCCAACATCTTAACACGTGAGTATCTGTGTGGCTGGTAAACCGCTACGAGTCGTTTATCAGGATAATGTTTTTTTAGTGCGGAAAGTGTGGCGTATATTTCCGTGGGGTGGTCCGCATGATCGTCTATAATTAAAATACCGTTTCTAATACCCTTTAGTTCCATTCTTCTTGCAGGAGGCTTGAATGTTTTTAAAGCAGAAACTCCTAATTCGAGGTTAATTCCGATAGTAGAAACAGCAAGAAGTGCGGCAAGCGCATTGGAAATATTTTTATCGCCAAGCAGGGGAAGAAACACATCCGTATTGCCAAAAGCCCCTTTCACTTCAAAGTAAACTCCGTCCTTTTCATACCGAATATTCTCGGCATACATGTCCGCATCTTTGTTTAAACCGAAGTATTTGTGCGGATATGGCTTTGATATTTCATACGCATTTTCATCGTCCATGGAGGCAATAGACAGCTTGCTTTTTGATGCAAGTAAAGCAAAAGATTCTTTCAGTTTGTCAAAACTCCAATCGTAATGATTCAAATGATCTCTATCGATATTCGTAATTATCAGTATATCCGGATTAAAATAAAGGAAGCTTCCGTCACTTTCGTCGGATTCAACGACAAAATAGTCCGCATTGCGATCAAAACGGTTAAACTCGTTATCAATCCCGCCTACATAAACATTAGCGGAAAATTCGGAACTTTTTAAAATATGGCCGATAAGGGAAGTGGTTGTTGTTTTACCGTGTGTGCCTGAAACCACTACGGATTTGTATTTGTTTACGATTTCTGCAAGTGCTTTTCCCCTGCTGAATACGGGAATGCCCAATTTTTTGGCCTCTATAAGCTCCGGGTTATTTTCCTTTATTGCGGACGAATAAATGAATTTCGAAAAGCTCATATCAATATGTTTTGCGTCATGCCCTATGAAAATTTTAATTCCGCTCTTTTCGAGTTCTTTTACGGAATCCGAATACCTGACATCGGATCCTTCGACTTCAAAACCGATATCTTTATAGAGCAAGGCAAGCTTGCTCATCCCTATCCCACCGATACCCGCAAAAAACGCTTTATCCATTAAGTTTCTCCATAATAGCTTCGTATATCAAACCGGCACTATTCGCCGGAAAAATCTTTGCACACTTATCCATTTTCTCTTTCATTATATTTATATGATTGAAATAATAAAATATTTTGTCAAAGAGCAGCTGTTCGGAAAGGTCTTTTTCTTCGAGCAAGCCCACACAACCTTTCTCTTTGAGGAATAAAGCGTTTTTAAATTGGTGATTGTCCCGTGCATAGGGGAAAGGAATAACAAGAGCAGGAAGTTTGCTTCGAACAAGTTCGCTGAGTGTCATTGCCCCGCCCCTTACAAGGGCAAAATCGGAAGCTTTCAATGCGTATTCCATTTCATTCAGATATTTCAGAAGAACAAAACCTTCGGGTAGATCGCCAAGCATCGCTTTTACGTCATCAAAATCTCGTTTTCCCGTGATAAAAATAATTTGACCGTTCATTTTCGACATGATATTTTTGGCTATTTTTGCAAATGTAAAGTTCAGCTTGCGTGCACCACCGCTTCCCCCGAACACAAGTAGAACGGGCTTGTCTGAAGAAAAATGAAAAAAGCTAACTCCCTCCGTTTTACTAACCGAAAAAATTTCGGGACGTACGGGGTTACCGACAAAAATCGTTTTCTCTGAATTAAAAAAACGGTAAACATCCGGGAAGCCGGTAAATATAGCTTTTGCACTTTTACCAAAAAGCCTGTTTGTGCGGCCCGGAATAATATTCTGCTCGTATATAAAATACTTTACGCCTTTTAAATAAGACGCAAGCAGCATAGGAGCGGAAACGTAGCCTCCTGCACCAAGCACGGCATCAGGCTTTTCGGAATTTA
>Ga0256833_1001960_pt1 | contig 14842 bp, 15 predicted proteins | sample 356284metaG_FD_190535 | JGI IMG/M metagenome (GOLD analysis project Ga0256833, IMG submission 190535) | Hydrothermal vent microbial communities from Mid Atlantic Ridge, Atlantic Ocean - 356-284 | ecosystem: Environmental > Aquatic > Marine > Hydrothermal vents | place: Atlantic Ocean: Mid...
GTTTTCTACTGTACACACGAATGGCTATAAGATCAATTTCATGAGATTTTGCATAGTGTACGATCTCCTTTGAAGGCAACCCCTCAAGAACATCGGATTTTATATCATGAACACCGTAAGATTCCAGTTTTGCTTTTGCCTCAACAACCGCATTTTCAGCCGATTTTCTCATCTCCTCATAGAGGAGATTGGTCAGCTGAACCCCACGTTCATAGGTGTTTACCACACTTACCACATAAAACTCCGCAAAAGGAAACGCACGAGCCACGTAGGATATCACATGATCTTCAAGTCCATACCCATCTGTGGGTACAAGAATTCTTCTTATCATTGTATGGTTAAAGGATTATACAAATATCAACTTTTCCAGATACACATATAAAGATCCGCAAGATTGCTTCCTGTTGGCCCCGTGACTATCAAATCCCGAGATAATTTCAATGCATGGAGTGAATCATGGGAGGATAACACCCCATTGAGATCAACACCTGTATCACTGATTATTCCTGCTGTTTCTCCATCAACAATCGCTCCGCATGCATCTGTTGGGCCATCTCTGCCATCTGTACCTATTGCTGAAAAGATCATATTCTCTCCGCTGAATCTACGTGCCATACGAAGGGCAAACTCCATAGCACGGCCTCCAGAACCCACACCTCCTCTGAGATCCACAGTAATCTCTCCTCCAGCAACCAGGGATTTACCTGTTCTGCACATTTTTTCAAATTTGTTTACCGCAGAGAGTATATCTCCCGTGATGTATTCCTCCACGCGTGTTGCTTTTATACCTCTCTTTGCGAGTGATTTTAGAAGAATATTTTGGGCATACCTGTTATCTGCGATAACCCAATTCAGACAGTTATTATTCACCCCTCTAAATGTGGGTCCAGACCCCACCCATTCAGGATTTCCAGGAACATCTGAAATAATAATAGAGATGCACTTGCCCCTTACATAATTCAAGAGTTTTCCACCTTTTACCAGAGAAAGTTTTCTTCTCAATGCGTTTAGATGAATTATATCCAATCCTCTCCTCATGGCCTCCCCCACCCTCTCACGATAAATATGCAATGGTACAGAAGGGACCTCAAACATGGAAGAGGCACCTCCTGTGATTAGAAAAATCACCATAGCATCCTCGGGGAGGCTTTTCAAATATTCCAGAGTTTTTCTGGAGTTTTCAACGGTATCTTCATCTGGAAGAGGGTGAGTAGCGTGGTTAATAGTTAATCTCTCTAAAGACACACTGTGATCCGTGTTTATCATTCCACCTTTAACTCTCCTTCCCAGCATTGTCTCAAGCGCTGCTGCCATTTCACCTGCAGCCTTTCCGAATCCAAATACGTAAATATCTTCCGTTAACTTCTCACATCTATTTTCAAATTTTATACAATCATCCACAATCCTTATCCTATCTCGGAGGATTTTGTCACCTCTTATCAGTAAAAGAGTCTCTTCAATGGAATCCAGAACATAATCCCGAAACTCATAGCTACGTATTTCATCCCTGTTTTTAATCAAATTAACCATAACCACTCAGCAAGCGAAGAGAAGGATAAATTTAAAGATTCTCCAAAGAATCCATTAACCTTTTAATAGCCTCGTTCAAATTGCGGGTTTTTGTGAAAAATACCGTCTTTTTTGTGTTGTCCCGTATTCTTACAAAATTGGGTCCCATTCTATAGGCAGCCAATATATCCACATCTTCAAGCTGAGATATCACCGCTTTGAATTTTTTTATATCCCCATGTCCCTCTTCTTCCATATCTGCAGCCTTGTTCTCCCGCTTTTCCACGAATTTAATCTTGCCATCCTCAATATCATATATGAGGAAAAATTTTGAGTCCCCATAATGCCCTGCACAGAGATGCTCCTCATCATCCATACCGAATGCTACCCTTATCTTCACCATGTTTAGGCATGCCTAAAGAGGTATATTAAGATTTTCCACTGAATACCGGACACAGATAAACATGTTTATGTATTATAATGCATTTAGCCATAATACCATAATAAAAGGAGGTAAATGATATGAGAAGAGGAGGGAAAATAGCAATTGATATTTTGTGGATTGGAATAGCAATACTCCTGCTTTACATGTCATTATACTGGGACCTAGGAATAGCCTTCATTCTTGGACTGTTCTATTTCGTTGCAACCTATGCAATATCAGGTATATCCTCCTATGGATCTGGAAATCCATATAAGGGTATGGCACTGAGCCCTCAGCCAAATGAGATAGAGTACAGAACATATAAAAAAGAATACGATAGCAGAAATACGGTAAAACCAGTTAGAAGAGTAAACTGGGTCGTGCTGGGCACTGGCACGGTAACATTTCTTATACTGCTGATACTGCTTATCATATCTTAACAGTGCGTTATTTATCCTTCATACCCATTCGCAAACCGCGATCAATAGCGTTGAGCGCCGCGGCAACCATTATTCCAGTTAGTAGCATTCCAGTTATTGGGAGTAAAATAACACATACAAACCGACCTATTGCAGTTTTCGGTACTATGTCCCCATAACCTATTGTAAAAGCTGATAGAAAAGATAGATACTGGGCATCCCAGAAAGAGAGATGTTCAACCCACATCAGGACAAACCCCATAGCAATGATGAACATGAACAGGGTGATTACAATCTTTCGCAGTGTGTATATAATCTTTACAAAAATTCCAAAAAATGTCCTGAACCCAATTACTGGAAATTTTTGCTGCTGTTTCTCCACATCTTCCATTTTCACACCACCATTTCTTCAATATTATCGGGCAACCATAAGGATAGGACGGCACCAATCAAAAGAGAAATAATCATGAATATCACCGCATCTTTCATTGCGTTGGCCAGTGCCCAGTTTGATAGTTCCTGAACCTTCTGCATCTGGTCTGGCAATATCATGAGATTTCCCTGTTTCATCCTTATTAACCAATCTATAACCCTCCTGCGTATCTCCTCTTTGCTTTCATTCGGGAAGATCCCAGAGGAATAGATATAATATGTTATATATCTTATCATCCCAAGAACAAGAACAGCACCTATGAAAGCCGTTCCCAGAGACATCCCCAGTTGTTTCTGGGAATTGAACACACCTGAGGCTTCTGCCTTATCTCTTTCTGAAGCGCCAGCCATGGTCAAATTGGTTATCTGAGAGAACACAAGACCAAGACCTGTACCGTATAATGCCAGACCTGGCGCAAGATGCCAGCCATCAGTATATGGAGAAAATACAATATAAAGTAAAACCAGACCCCCAATGGAAAGGAGTATGCCTATCTGAATTATCTGCTTTGGTGAGAGGTACTTCATTACCTTTTCACCATATATAGAAAATATGAACATCATAATAGATAGGGGAAGTACAGTAAGTCCTGTATTCATAGCCGAGTATCCCGCAACGTTTTGAAGGAAGATCGGAAGGGTGAACATGGCACCTGCAAGAGTTATCTGAAAGAAAATGCTCACAACATTACCCAAAACAAAATTTCTTGATTTGAAAAGCCTGAGATTTAGAAGTGGATCCTTGCCATGAGATTCCATCCTCCTCTCCCAGAAGAAAAAGAGAAAAAGAAATGCCAATCCAATTGAAAAAACCCCGAGGACCGGAGATTCACCCAGGGGATCTATAAGAAGAATAGAAAGAGTTACCATGAAGAGCCCTGTGGCCACCAGAGCTGCGCCTATGACATCAAGTTTAATCCTCCTTTTTGGAGGATAATCGCGAAGAATTCCCATCTTTGCAAACATGCCAATTACAATCAGTACCTCCATTCCAAACCCAAGCCTCCATGTTATATATGTGGTGAAAAAACCACCTATGATAGGGCCAAAGGCTGCTGCTGCACCACCAATAGCACTCCACACACTGAATGCGAAAGCACGGTCAACACCATCATATGTCTTTGTTATGTATGTGATGGTAACTGGCATCATCATAGAAGCACCAATCCCTTCAAGGATTGACCATCCTAGAATCAGCACAGTTATATTTGGAGCAAATGTGGCCATCGTAGTACCTATCCCATAGATAAGAAGTCCTGAAACAAATACCTTCTTTGTCCCCATAATATCTGCAAGTTTTGCACCAATTATCATAAATGCAGCCATAACAAGAGTATATAGTGCTATTGACAGTTGAATGCCCTGAACGGTGGTGTGAAGATCAGAAACCAAAGCGGAGATGGATACATTCATCATGGTCATATCAATGGTCATTATAAACATCGCAAAACTGGTCATGTAAAGAACGCCCCATTTCCCAGGATTTGATTTGACTCTCACCACGATGTTTAGAAAGGAAGAGTATTTATATTTTTCTAAATGATTTTTGCACTTATGCTGGGTGTAATCTTTTTATATTGATACACAATTACGCCTTTGCTCACGGCGGGATTAAAATCGCAAGTTCGCTCCGGTGGTGTAGCACGGCCAAGCATTAGGGGCTCTCAACCCCTCGACCCGGGTTCAAATCCCGGCCGGAGCACTCTATGGAGATTTTATTTGACACAATCTCTCAAGTAAATGGAATTCAATGCATTTGGAAGAATATGGATATTTTTCAAAATATCTAAATATCAAAAACATATAAGCCATTATGTGAAAATCCACACCACAGAAAGCAAGATAATCATACACCTGAGCCAGTACCCATATGAGAAGTACACAGATGGGGCGGTACCATTTGCACTCACACAGGAAGGAATAGCCAATTCAATAGGAAAAAGCAGAAATTACATAGCCGTTGTACTTGGTAGAATGCTTAATTCTGAAAAAAAGCTCGTCTTCTCTGAACTTAGATATGTAAAAGGATCAAAAAAGAGGCGGGTATATTTTCTCACAAACTATGGTATGAAAAAAGCCAGTGAATTAATTGAAAAAATAAAAAATGAAAAAATCAGGATTATCCTCTCTGATGGTTCCGTGGTCTCTGTATATGGAAAAGATCTCAACAGATATTTCAAAGGAAAAAATGCACTTGTTCAAGCGATACTTAAAATGGACGAATCCTCCACTATAAATATGATAACTGATGATCTAATGGAAAATACACCATTTATAGGAAGAGAGCAATACTTAAAAAAGTTGAGGATTGTGATGGAGGACGCTAAAAAAGGTAGAGCAAGATGTGTGTTTATATCGGGTATTCCTGGAATTGGAAAAACAGCCCTTGCAATAAAAGCGGGTGAATTAGCTAAAAATAAAGGATTTCTTGTAGTAATGGGTAAGTGTTATCAGAATATGGACATTCCATATTATCCGCTTATAAAAGCAATGGCTCAGAATAGGGAATTTTCAGGTGTTCATTCCAGATTTCTCAGGTTTGCTGGAAGTAATGAGAAAGATAAAGAATACGTGGAATTCCGAAGAAAAGAGGTGTGGCATGAAATAGTTCAGGAGTTCAAAAAAATAACATCCAAAAAACCTGTGATGATAATTGTGGACGATATACAATGGGCAGGAGAATCCACACTTGAGCTAATCCGTTATCTGTGCAATCATCTTCAAAATGAACCTTTATTGTTGGTTGCAACGCATAGAGATGATTTCAAAGTTGAAAAAACATTAGAAGATTTTGATAAATATTCTAATTTTTTGAAATTTCATCTGGAGCCGATGACCGTAGAAAATACGAGGGCTCTTATAATCAATATATACAACAGAAACCTTGACGAAAATACCCTCACTACACTTGAGAAAATAACACGTGGGATTCCATTATTTGTAAAAGAAGTGGTAAATGCTATGAAAAAAGAGGGAATTAGAGAATATAGCACACCAACAAATTTTGAATCATCTATTGTCCAGAGGATATCTTTTCTTGATTCATTATCTGCAGAAATACTTAAAATGAGTAGTGTTATTGGGCAGAGGTTTTCTAAGGATTTTCTTGAATCACTTGTTGGTTCTGAAGAAATTCAAGATTCGCTTGAAAAACTAGTGAGTGAGGGATATTTAAAAAAACAACCTGGCAACATTTACGAATTTGTACATCCTCTTGTAAGATCTGCAATATACAAAACTGTAAATAATCCCAGAAAAATACACTGTAAAATTGCAAATATCGCTGAAGAAATAAAAAAGGAGCATCCTTCAATTGGATATATAATAAACATAGGCCACCACTACGAGATGTGTGGAAACTATGAAAACGCCATTAAAAATTACATTGAACAGGCAAATAAGTATATGGAGAAGTACGCATATGAAGACTACATAAATCTTCTTGAGAGGGCTTATTCCCTTTCAAAAGCAGGAACTCCTCAAAGGGAAGAGATTGCAAAAAAATTGGCGCATATTTATGTTATTAGAGGTGAGTACGATAAGGGTATTGAAAAATATAAAGCGCTTCTGGAAATGAGAAAAAACATGGGGCATATATATTTCAAAATTGCGCAGGCATACAGACTGAGGGGCGATTTTGAAAAGGCACTTTATAACATTGAAAACGGACTTGCTAATGCAGAAAACACGTGTGAAAAGGCGCATCTGCTGGGGGAGAAATTATGGATTCTTCTAAAAAAGGGCATGATAAAGGATGCAGAGAACATACTTACCCATCTAGAAAAAATAAAGGAGGCGGATCCACAGGATGAATGTCTTGCACTGTATCTTGAAAACAAGGCCACTCTGTATCACTATATGGGAAAATACAAGGAAGCAAGGATTGCCCTTGAATCAGCTATTAAAATAAGAGAGTCCATGGACCCTGAAGAAAATCTAGCGTCCATGCTCACAAATCTTGGCATACTAATAGCACAGTCAGGTGATGTTAAAAATGCTATCCCCTATTTCCTCAAAAGTGGAGAGATAGACCGAAAATATGGAAACACAAAGGGACTTGCCCAGACATACTCAAACCTTGGAATTGCCTACACAAAACTTGGATTATTTGATGAGGCACTTCATTATTTTCAGGAAGCTGTGAATATATATACAAGAATAGAATCTATGGATTCTCTTGCTGTGGCCTATTTTAGCATGGGGAATGTGTATGCATATATGGGCAATTTCAAAGATGCGGTAGAGCATTTCTTCAAAGGAAAAGAGATATTTGAGAGCTTGGGGGATATGTGGGGACTCTGCTACGCATGTCAGGCAATCGGGGATTCTTACATCTACGCGGGTAAATATCCAGATGGTATGTACTGGCTAACCTACGCCCTTGAAATTGCCCGAAAAACCGAGAATATGGACTGCATGGTGGAATCATATATTTCAATGGCCCTTGCATTTTCATATGAAGAAAATCATATTGTGGCAAAAAGTATGTTGAATATGGCAAGAAGTTTGTCAGAAAAACTTCATGATCCGAGAATTTTACCAAAAATACATTTTACTGAGGGCTTAATTGAACTTAAAAAAGGAGATTACAAAGCGGCAGAGACTCTTTTTGAAGAGGCTCTTGACGGATTCAAAAAAATAAGAGATAGAATTCATATCTCTATAAGTGGATGCCTAAAGAATATGGCTGAAATGAGGATGGGGATTAAGGATATATCAGATGAGTTCAATGAATATATAAAGGAAATACACCGTGCTGGTATGAAATACTGGCACCGGTTTTGCAATGGAGAAAGTTTTTAATACATGCATAAGCATAATCATATAATGTCTATGGAGGATCTGGGAGAGGACATTATGTTTGTAGCGTATCTTTCGCTTGTTGTTGCAGGTCTTAATATTATATTTGGAATGTTTTTCTACCCATACGGATTGATTGGTTTTGCATTCTCCGTAGTTGATTTAATTCTCTTCTTTATTGCCAAAAATACCAAGGATGTTTATGAAGCGAGAGATTACGATAACGCCAGAGACAGAATGAAAATAATAACTATACTTGGATTTATAACGGGGGTAATAATCGTCGGCATATACGCTTACAGGATATACCAGAATCTTGACAGCATAATAACCAGAAGATACCTGGTGAAAACCCATCCTGGTGAGGTTTACGCACCCCCTCAATTTCCAAGAAGGAAAAATTAGGTGCCCACATAGGGAGATATCTCGGTAATACCCACGCTCAACAAGATGAGGGCAATAAGGCCAAAAATCCCTATTATTATCATGTATTTCTTTTCCTCCGGATCCACAGTTGAGTCAATATATCCAAGAAAACCACCCATTGTCAAAGCAAATGCACCGATCTCCATAACAATGCGACCATAAAGATTCCCGCTTTTTGTGAAATTTTTCCATGCTCTCAGATCCTTTGCATAATCCTGATAGCTGGAATAATCTGCAGAGTTTGGTGGGGGGCTCCAGCTGGCCATGCTTACCCATATGGCACCCACGAAAATAACAAATATGCCTATAAGCGCAACTACCATCCATCTGAAAGATTCACTTCTTTTTTTGAATACGGGAGGTGGCGCGGGTGCTTGCTTCCCCCGAAGGGTATTTATGAAATCGTCCTTCCCTTCCATATTACAGCGGGGTAATTGTGTGGTATCTATATAAAATTTTGTGCAAAGAGCCATAAGTGGTTTAGATATCACTGGAGGTTAAGATAGCATACATTCTTTCATAATCTGGACCATAAAATATTTGTGTCTCTCCGCAATCCAACCATGTGAATATAGTCCTGTATTTAGGATATATTTGCACTGGAATTGTGATTGGCCTTCTCTCAGGAATGTTTGGATTTGGTGGGAGTTCAATAAGCACTCCAATGCTGAGGATAATATTCAATGTTCCTCCGCTCATCGCCCTTGGAAGTCCCCTTCCAATGACACTGATCTCATCAAGCGTTGGCGTCTGGAAGTACGGAAAGGAGAAACTGATTGAATGGAAAACAACATGGAAGATTCTCATTACCATGATCCCCGGCACTGTATTGGGTGCCTTTATGACCGCGGTGATAAGTGGAAAAATACTCATGTTCTTAACGGCCGCATTTCTGCTCTATGTCTCAATAAGATTGTTAATCAAGGAGGAGATAGAAGCACGCAGGTGGCCACAATATTCATTTTATATTGCAGGATTTTTAATTGGATTTCTCTCAGGACTTCTGGCAAACGGTGGCGGATTTCTCGTTGTTCCGGTGCTTTTGATTCTGGGTATGAATATGAAAAAAGCGGTGGGCACCTCTCTGGCAATTGTTCTTCTTGGAGTTCTTCCCGCAGTACTGATACACTGGTATCTCGAACATGTGGATCCCCTCATCACATTGCTCCTCTCTCTAGGAGTTCTTCCCGCAACATATTTGGGTGCGAGAATAGCAATAAAAACCTCAAGCAGAAATCTGCAGAGGTACTACGGCATATTTCTCGCACTGTTCTCTGTGTATTTCCTCATATTTGAACTTAGCACAGTATGAGGAAAGATATATTACGGATGCTTCATTTTCCCATCCATGCTATCTCGTGTAGCCGTACTCGCCATTCTGATATCCTTTCTCGTTATTATTCCAGCCCCATCAAGCACCAAAGATGCGAGAAGCGTGGAACTGAAGGATTACTACACCCCTGACCACTATCCTTCCTTTCAGGAAATAAATCATACACTGCACCAGATTGCGAAGGACCATCCAGATATAGCGAGGGTTTTCAGCATCGGGCACACATGGGGCTGGGACCCTAAAACGGGCCGCTATGACTGGCCAAAACCGCTATGGACAATTAAAATATCAGATAACCCCACGGTGAATGAAAGCAACGAGGCAAGGGTGTATATACACTGGCACCACGCAAGGGAATGGATTGACCCCGCATTCATGATGTACCTCATAAACGCTCTTGTTAAAGGATACTACACCAACGACACCATACACTGGATAGTAAACCACTACGAAATATACATTACCCCCCTGAGCAACGCAGATGGATATATAGTGGACGGCAACGGAAACCCCAGCAACCTGAGCGGGGACTGGGGACCAGGCGGCTGGAGGAAAAACGCAAGGGATTTGAATGGAAACGGTACCCTTGACATAGATAATCTATGGGATGCCACGGGAGAGGGAGTGGACCCGGAGAGGAACTGGGACTGGTACTGGAGCAACGGCAATGATAATCCGAGCGACCCAGACTACCACGGTCCTGCGCCATTCAGCGAGCCGGAGGTTCGGGCAGAGAGGGATTTCATAGAGAATTACAGCATAGACGCACAGTGTGTGCTTCACAGCTTCTCCGCAGCAATACTGATACCATGGTTCTACACCTCTCAGAACCCACCGCACGGTGCATTCTTCAGGGATTTTGCAAGGCATATGGCATTGAGAACAAAAATAGATGGCGATGCAAGCAGCCATTTCTCCTACGGAAGACCGGATGAGGTTATAGGATACTCTGCACCTGGCGGTTCAAGTGACTGGGTTTACGGAAAGCTTAATAAAATAGGAATTGCTGTTGAAATGGAGCCAACATACACACTCTATGGGGATGGATTCCACCCATCAACATCAAAAATAAGGACATACATCACCGACTTCTACGAGGCGATGATTTACTTCATTGAAATTTCAAACTCAAAGCTGAAGAGCAAGAGCGAGGCAAACAACCAGCCAAATGCGTACATCGTATGGGGATATGCGCATGATGACTCGGGCAATCCCCTTATGGGCGTGACTGTTAAGATAAGAAACACGGCAAATGGAGATGAGATATACACAACAACGGACGAGCATGGGTTCTACATGCTAAACCTCGGAACCCTGCAGAACAAGTACAGTAACACCACAACCTTTGAGATTTCAGTGGGTGATGCAACCCAGACCTTCACCCCCAACAATGACCTGGGAAGTGAAAGAAGGGATTTCACCGTGTCAAGCGTGCCGGAGTTCTCAGAGACAGGTCTTGGACTGAGCATTCTCGTGGCCACTGTGGCAATATTCATCGCCGTGCTCCGTGAATAACTTTTCACGCTCCAAATTTTTCTGCGCGGTTTGTGTGATTCAGTATAAGATTCATCATATCCGAGGCACGAATTCTCAACGAACCTGTTGTGACGGAGATTTCGTTGAATTCTGAACCCTCCCTTCTGGAATCTGGGGCATGTATCATGATGGGCACCGGATCTCCGCTGTGATCCCCAACAGTGCAGGGGGTTGAATGATCAGCAGTAACCACGAGCACTGTTTCTTCCGGCAAGTTATCCATGAGGTAACCAACCGCATGATCCACTCTTTCAATAACCTCCACCTTCCTGCGGGGATCCATATCATGCCCTGCAAGATCTGGCGCCTTTATGTTGACCAGAATGAAATCATACCTCTCAAGATTCTCCAGAACCGCGTTCATCTTTGCAATCATATCGGTGTCGTAGCCACCTGTGGCACCCTCAACTTCTATTGGCTCAATTCCAGCAATTTTGCATATACCCCGTATCAGGGGTGTGCCAACCACACAGGCCGCCTTCAAACCATGCATCTCCTCAAAATTCCTTAGGTGTGGGACCATCCCGGCCCCGCGGGGCAGTATTATGTTTGCAGGTTTTAGGCCCCGCTCCTCGCGGGATTTGTTTATCGGATGATTCTTCAACTTATCATAAGCGAGAAGCACGAACTTATTAAGTATTCTCGCTGTTTTTTCAGCACCCTTTTCAAGTGGTTTTGCCTCGTGTATCTTAACACCCGTATCATGGGGGTCCACATCGCTAACAGCAGGACTCAACCCCGGGCCTCGCAGAACAAGAGCTGCACGATGCTCCACACCCGGCTTTATGAAAATCTGAACATCTTCAATCCATATTCCATTCAGGTCCTTCAGCAGTTCCTCCGTACCTTCCTTTATGCGCCCAGCCCTCCTATCCACGACAACAAGATCATCATTAACAGTGGCAAAATTGCAGCGGAAAGCAATGTCACCAGGCATCAGGTCCATATCAAGCCCGGCCGCCTCAAAGGGTCCGCGTCCGGTGTAATACTCGTACGGATCGTATCCAAGGATGTTGAGATGCGAGGTATCGCTCCCTGCCCGTATCCCCGGAGAAATTGGGTCCATGAGTCCAACCACACTCTCCCTGGCTATTCTATCAAGATTTGGAGTGTTTGCGTACTGGAGCGGAGTCATGTTATCAAGATTCCTGTTTGCCCTATCTCCAACGCCATCAAGAATTATCAGAACTGCTTTTCTTCTCTCCATGCCCGGACATTCAATCCGCGGTATAAAACACCTTCGCCTTCATAGACCAATGGTCAAAAATGTTGAACAATTGATAAATACACCCCAGACATGTGGTTAAGGGAGGTGGTGAGATGAAGGAGTACGACATAGTGGCATTTGGCACAGGCAGTGCGATGAACATAGTTTCTGCATTGCTGAACAATCCCAAACTCAAGGTTGCCGTGATTGAGAATGAAAAGGCGGGGGGAATATGCCTCACGAGGGGCTGCATACCCAGCAAGATGCTCGCGTATCCCGCGGAATTGATAGCGGACATAGAGAGAGCTGGAGAATTTTACATTGATGCAAAAATACGGGGCGTTGATGGAAACTCCCTGCTCAGAAGGGTTCAGGAGGATGTGGATAGGGAGAGCAGGATGATTGCACAGAGTTTAAGAAATCATCCCCGTCTTGATTACTACGAAACCACAGGTGTTTTTGTTGGAGATCATGAAATTGATGTGGGTGGCAAGGAGATACGCGGAGAAAAGATACTGCTGTGCAACGGGTCAAAGCCGTTCATACCGCCAATACAGGGTCTTGAAGATGTTGGATACATAACCAACCGCGAATTCTTCTACTCCCTAAAAAAGCTGCCAAAGAGCATAGCAATCATAGGCGGTGGATATGTGGCCCTTGAACTCGGACATTTCATGGCAAGGTTCGGAACGGAGGTGCATGTTATTGAAATGCTCCCGGACATAATAATGACAGAGGAGAAAGAGGCCCGTGAGATCGTTCGCCGGGAGCTATCCTCAATAATGAACTTCCATCTAGGATACAAGGCAAAAGAGGTGCGAAAATCCATGGGGAAGAAGATTGTTATAGCTGAAAACAGGGACGGAGAAACTGTTGAGATAAGGGCAGACGAAATCATGGTTGCCACCGGGAGAGCTCCATGGAAGGAAACACAGTTTGAGAAGACGGGTGTGAAAACAAATAAGGGATGGATAGTGACGGATGAGTACCTGCGAGCAGGAGATAACATATGGGCATGTGGAGATGCAAACGGAAAGTACCTGTTCAAGCATGTGGCAAATTACGAGAGCGAGATTGTGTACTACAACGCCTTCAAAAACGCCAATGTACCCGTGGATTACCATGCGGTTCCTCATGCAATATTCACCCATCCCCAGGTGGCTGGGGTGGGAATGAAGGAAGAGGAGGCAAGGAAAAAGTACGATATCCTCATTGGAGAATACAGATATGAAAACACAGCGATGGGCGAGGCAATGCGCCTGAAGGATTACTTCGTCAAGGTCATCCTTGACAGAGACACCTACAGAATACTGGGTGCGACAATTGTTGGTCCCCAGGCCTCTGTGCTAATACAGGAGATAATCAACCTCATGTACACGCGGGAGCAGGCAGGAGCAATGTACAGAGCGATGCACATCCATCCAGCGATGAGCGAGGTTGTGCAGAGAGCGTTTTACAATTTGAGGGAGGGATAAGTAATCAAACCATTGTGATAAACTTAATTTGAGCAACGAGTCTTGTGCTCTTATTCCTGCTTTTTCTCTATTGCCCTGTGGTATCATATTACCCATGAATACTGGTTAAACAGTACAGAGCCGAATTTGTTTATGAACTTCTCCTTGTATTCATAACTCGTAACTATGGAAGAATTGGAGAACCACGATTCAACCACATCCGGTATGCCATCTCTGTCAGTGTCCAGATATGCCCCCATAGCATTGGTGTATGGTGTGAGCGGGTCAAGTTCAGAAGGAGAGATAAAACGCATCCTGCTTCTCGGCTCCCCGTTGCTCCACCCAGTGATTATCTTCACCTTATAACCGTGGATTTCCTTCCCGTCGGGGATGGAATCGTTATCCACATCAGGGTTGAGGCAGTAAGAGATGGCCGTGGTGTTTATCGTATTGTCATCCCAATTCGGATAGGATTCCTTCAGGCGATTTTGCCAGTAGTGATACTCCTCTCCGTCTGCGATGCCATCATGGTCTGTGTCTGCCTGCGTTATGTATAAATTGTGCTGGTACTCAAAGAGGTTAGATAGGCCATAAGAGTTAATATCGTTCTGCAAGATGAAATAATAAAAATGATTATTAGTGGACTTCATACTGAGAGAGCAAAATTACATTATACTGTTTCGCATTTTCATAAAGTTTTTTATCAGCAGTTATTATCTGTGTGCCAAAGGATTTTCCAACGGCCACATAAACAGCATCGTATATTGTTATATTGCACATCTTACTTATTTCAGCAGCCATCCGCATTAGAGTTTCTGTTGGTGTGATTATAAGAAAATCCATAGAAAATATTGATTTTATCGCATCCCCTATTTCTTTGGCACTGAATCCTTTATATCTCAATACATTCGCAAGTTCGTAAAGCAGCAAATCTGGTATTTCTATATCAATCTTACCACTAACATAATCATCCCTAATGAGTAGTGCAATTTCCGTATCTGTTTCTTCAAGGAACCACTTTGCTATCACAGAAGTGTCAAGTATCATCTTTTATCTCTCCATTCTCTTATAATCTCTGTGCTTTCTTTACCAGTAGATTTTCTCCGGAGATTGTTCTGAATCTTTAATGCAATCACTATCGCACTATAGTCCTTAGCCCGGTGTTCAACCAGTTCCTTTATATTTTTTACTTCAACTCCTACTTCCATACTTCATCTATCACCTCCTGATATTTTAAGGTTTTCTCTCTTTCTTTTGTCTATTATCTTCACCTTTTCCTTGTCTATTCTTTTCAGAACCTCA
>Ga0256833_1001961_pt1 | contig 14836 bp, 16 predicted proteins | sample 356284metaG_FD_190535 | JGI IMG/M metagenome (GOLD analysis project Ga0256833, IMG submission 190535) | Hydrothermal vent microbial communities from Mid Atlantic Ridge, Atlantic Ocean - 356-284 | ecosystem: Environmental > Aquatic > Marine > Hydrothermal vents | place: Atlantic Ocean: Mid...
GAAGGTAAAGACGTTAGCGAGGAAGTAAAAACCTTAGCCAAAGAATACGCAGAAATTAAGTATTCATATAGCGTTCCAAAATTAAATTCAATATTAAAGCTTTTTAAATTTGATTTTTAAATTTTAAAAGATTATATCTATACCTTTAAACACTGGACCGTCCTTACAAACTCTCTTTCCACATTCAGTTACGCAAGACCCGCAAATTCCTATACCACACTTCATGTAGTTTTCAAGAGAGATTTCAAGGCAATCTAACAAGTTTCTTTTCTTCATAGCTTTGTAGAGGTTTAAAAGCATTGGTTTTGGTCCACAGGAGTAAACTCTCATTTTTTCTTCAAAGTCAGCAATTCTTAGAAATAGCTCTACGGCGTTTCCTTTAAAGCCAGCACTTCCGTCATCTGTAGCAATTTCGGGGTAGTCGTACATGATCTCATCTTTACACCTAATTCCGTGAATTGCAATAACTTCGAATTCATCTTTTAGCGTTTGATATAAATAGTTTAGAGGAGCTATTCCTATTCCCCCAGCAACTAAGTAAACTTTCTCATCTACACTCGGCAGGCTAAATGGCCTGCCAAACGGGCCTCTTACTCCAAAAACATCGCCCTTTTTTGAGTTAAGCAAAGCTTTTGTAGTTTTTCCAACTCCTTTAACTGTCAAACTCTTTGGTGAAGACAGACTTAAAGGAATTTCTTCGTATCCAAAAACGTTTAGCATTACAAACTGTCCAGGATAACCCCTCAAGTCTCTATCAAATACGATTTCAACGACATCTCTGCACATTTTATTTACTTCTGCGACTTTAACGCAGTACAAATTCACACACCTCCATGTGCAAGACCGACTAATTCTTCAATTTTTTCACCCGTATAGCTCAAGTAATCATTAAGTCCTTTAACTATCCCCTCCACAGCCCTGTAGCTTTCATAAAAAGCTGAACCGACTTGAACTGCTATAGCTCCCGCTAAAATGAACTCTACAACGTCTTTCCAGTTGCTTATACCGCCACAACCTATTATAGGTATATCCAACACTTCGTAGAGGTCCCAGACACACCTGAGAGCTAAGGGTTTTATTGCCTTTCCACTCAACCCACCTTTAACGTTACTTAAAACGGGTTTTCTACTCACCACATCTATGGATATCGCTTTAAAGGTATTGACTGCAACAACTGCATCAGCTCCTCCTTTTTCCGCCGCTATTCCTATTTTAGTTATATCCGTTACGTTCGGTGTTAACTTTGCGAAAACTGGCTTGTCCGTAACTTCTTTTACAGCCTTAATGCAATCCTTTACAGCTTTTTCATCAACTCCTATTGCCATTCCAAGCTTTTCCGCGTGAGGACATGAAAGGTTTAACTCGAAAGCTGAGGCGAAAGGAAAGTAATTTGGAAGAGATGAAAACTCCTCGGAACTTTGAGCGAACAAACTGACGATTAAAGGCTTGTTTGTAACCTTAAAAAGTTTTTCTAACTCTTTCGAGAACTCTTTTGCTCCGGGAGAAGCTAAACCAACTGCGTTAACTATGCTGCATTCTTGATTCAAAACTACTGGATTTTTGTAACCTTCTCTACTATTCAATCCAACCGACTTAGCTACTATCGCTCCAGAAAACTCGGCAACTTTTGCGAGAGATGACCACTTACTACCCAGTATTCCACTTGCGAGTATTACCGGATTTTCGAGTTTTAAGTCAGAAATTACCACTTCGAGCATCAGACTTTTGTCGTGCTAACGTTTTAAATCTGTTGGGTTTACGTAAATCGATGGAAGTCAAAGTCAGATGTGTAGAAATAAACTGTTGCAAGTGTTGCTACGAAACTGAAATGCCACTAAGTGAAAGAGATTTAAAGAGAATAGAAAAACTTGGATTTGACAGAGACGAGTTTAGCATCGTTGTGGATGGAGTAAGAGTGTTAAGAAACGTTAACGGACATTGCTTTTTCTTGGAAAATGGTAGATGTTCTATATACAAACACAGGCCTGAAGGGTGTAAATTTTATCCAGTTATATACGATGTAGAGAGGAGAAGAGCTGTAGCACACGACTTCTGCCCCCTTGCTAGGGAAATAAGCATTTCTACAATAAAGAAGGTTGAAAGAAGTTTGATAAAACACGTGAGGAGCATATTCGGAGAAATTTAAGAAAAATACTTTTTTACTCTACTCTATACCCGGCGTTATGGAAAGGAGTGAAATTCTTGAAGTAGTCAGCAATTACAAAAACGTAAAAATTGCAACTCTTGGTAGTCATTCAGCTTTAAACATACTTAGAGGGGCTAAGGATGAAGGGCTAAAAACTATCTGCCTTTGCAGGGAGAGAGAAAGAATAATTTACGATTCCTTTGGTGTGGCTGACGAGGTCATAGAGTTAAAAGACTACTCCGAGTTGCTGAATAAAAAAATTCAAGAAGAGTTAATAGAAAAAGAAGCTTTGCTTATACCTCACGGAACTTTCAACGCCTACATAGGCAAGCTTGACGAATTAAAAGTACCGGTGTTCGGAAATAGAGTTTTGATGGAGTGGGAAATGGACAGAGAAAAGCAGAGGAAGTGGCTAACTGATTCTAACTTAAAGCTACCAAGAGTTTACAAACCTGAAGAAATAGACAGACTTGTAATAGTAAAATACCCCGGTGCGAGGGGCGGTTCTGGCTACTTTCTTGCAACTTCTCCAGAAGACTTTTACGAGAAATCTAAGGAATTAGTAATGAGAGGGATTATAAGCAAAGAAGATGTAAAAAACGCTTTTATTCAGGAATACATCATAGGAACAAACGTTTATCTAACGTTCTTCTACTCTCCAGTTTTAAACAGAGTTGAACTCATAGCAGTTGATAGGAGGTACGAATCAAATGTTGATGGAATCGGTAGAATTCCCGCAAAAGAACAGTTAAAGGCTAAAATAAACGTAACTTATACCGTAACAGGTAATTTTCCAGTTGTTTTAAGAGAGAGTTTACTTGCAAAAGCTTTGAGAGCTGCGTACAGCGTTGTAGAGGTGTCAAAGAAAATAGCTTATCCGGGAATGGTTGGACCATTCTGCTTGGAGACTGTGTTTGACGAAAAAGCTGAAATGTACGTTTTCGAAATATCTGCGAGAATAGTAGCTGGGAGTAACGTTGGAATACCTTACTCCCCTTACAGCTACGTTCTGTTCGGAGAACCAATGTACGCTGGAAGGAGAATAGCAAGAGAGGTAAAAATGGCTCTCGAAAAATCTATGCTTGAAGAACTGATATACTGAGGCAGTGAGGGTTAAACATGATTAAGGTCTGTTTGCTCGGGTGTGGAGCTATTGGAAAAACCATAGCAGAGAATTCTGGAAAGGATTACTCAATTTACGCTGTTTACGACAGAAACTTGGAAAAAGCTTTAAGTTTTGAGAAATTTGGTGCTAAGGTTGCTAAGAGCTTTGAAGAGTTTGAACGTATGTGCAAAAACTGCGATGTTGCTGTCGAGGCAGCTTCCCAGCAAGCTGTTAGAGATTGCGTTAAACTGCTGAAATACGTAGATTTAGTAGTAATGTCTTCAGGAGCTTTAAGCGATTGGGAACTTTTGGAAAGTCTCGTTAAAACGGCTGAAAAACACGGTAGGAAAATATACATACCTTCTGGAGCTATTGCTGGAATAGACGCTTTAAAGGCTTTAAAAGACTACGCTAAGGAAGTAACTCTGACAACGGTAAAGAGTCCTGAAAGCCTCGGAGTGGAAGTCAAAGAAAGAAAAGTTTTGTTTGAAGGCAACGCTCTTGAGGCTGTAAAGCTGTTTCCAGCTAATGTAAACGTCTCCGCCACTCTGAGCTTAGCCTGTCTCGGTTTTGAGAGAACAAAGGTTAGAATTGTTGCTGATCCGAAAGTTAAAGAAAACATTCACGAAATTACCGCTAAAGGTGAATTTGGAGAAATATTTATTAGAGTTAAAAACAGGAAGCATCCTACTAATCCAAAAACGAGCTATTTAGCTGCTTTATCGGTTATAAGGCTTCTTAAATCTCTTTCAGAAGTTTTAAAGGTGGGAACGTGATCGCTAACAAAAAGATAAAGATACCTAAATCTCTACTGATGAGTTACGCCTCTAAGTATATAGAAGAGGATGCATTTTACGGAGACATAACATTTCTGCCAGATAGAGAGGTAAAAGCAGTGATAGTTGCCAAAGAAAGCTTCGTTCTTTCTGGAGTTGAGCTTGCAGAGGCGTGCTTTGAAGTGTGCGGTGCCAAGGTCGTAGTTGAAAAGAGAGATGGAGAAATTGTGAAAAATGGAGAAGTCATTATAGTAGTAGAAGGAAACTCGTCAGATGTTTTCTTAGCTGAAAGAACTGCTTTGAATGCTATACAAAGAATGAGTGGCATCGCAACCGCTACGAGGAAGTTGGTAGATATGGTTAAAGATTATGGAGTTAAAATAGCCGCCACGAGAAAAACAACGCCCGGATTTAGAGTATTTGAAAAACTCGCAGTCGTTCATGGAGGGGGAGATCCACACAGAATGAGCCTTTCCGATTGCGTAATCTTAAAAGATAACCACCTCAAGCTTTTTGAATTAGAAGAAGCTATAAAATCAGTAAAAATTTCGTTTACTAAAAAAATAGAAGTTGAAGTTAATAGCGTTAAAGATGCCGTAAAAGCAGCTTTAGCTGGAGCAGACATAGTAATGCTTGACAACATGAGTGTAGAAGAAGTAAAGTTCGCAGTATCTGAAGTTAGAAAGGTATCTGACGCAATTTTAGAAGCTTCAGGTAGAATAACTCCAGATAACGTTGTAGATTACGCAAAAACTGGGGTTGATGTAATCTCATCTGGATGGATAACTCACTCGTCAAGAGCAGTTGACGTTAGCATGAGGGTGGTAGAAGTTGAAGGTAAAAAAGGTAAAAGTGTTTAAAGTGTTTAAACCCACAAAAAGAGCAGAATTACCGTTCGTACTCTACCCCATGATAGCTTATCACTTGAAACTCAGCTTTAAAAGGGCTTTTATGAGTGAAAAAGTTATGAATTACTTCGCCTACGTTGACTGCATTAGAGCTGGAATTGAAAGAGGCGAGTGTATTTTACCGACTGAAGAGTGGGAAGTCGATGAAAGCTTAGCTATGAAAGAGAGAATTGAAGAAAGAGAAGCGAGAAAAATAGCAATAAAAGCTGCAGAAAGCTGGGGTAACTTAATGGTAATAAGCTGGTGGAAACCTAAGGTAGAAGTCGTAAAAGAAGTTAAAGCGTACAAAGTCTTCTGGATAGACGGCAAAACCGTAATAGACAGTTTAACCGGTGAAGTTTTCAGAGTCTAATACGATTTCTGCCAAAACGCTCAGAATTGCTGGAATAGTATGCTCCGTTGCGAAAGTTACGTTTGGTGCTAAGTCTATTACGAAGTCTGCAAACCTAAAAATTCCTTTTGGAATTCCGTATCTACTTCCAGCTAAAACAACTACTTCATCGCAGAACTTTACTTTCTTCTTAAGCTCCTCTCTAACTTCGTAAACGGGTTTTCCGGCTGGATCTGTAACTAAGATTAAATTTCTTCTCCTCCTCTTATCCCTAACGCATTGATAGAGGTCTTGTAGTAAAACATCAGTTTCTCTAACTTCTCTGGAATAAGCTCTTTTCTGCACTTCCAATCGACTTTTCTGTCCAGATTTAACACCTCTCAAAAATTCTTCAAGCTCAAAAGCTTTTACGTAACCATACGGGGCTATAACAAGTTCTTTAACTTCAAAAGCCTGTACAGCCCTTCCTACAGCTTCTCCAAACTCGTAAGCTTTTTTCTCCAAATAAGGCGTTTGAACGATGCTAACTTTTCCGAAAAGTTTTGTGGAATCAGGTTTTCCCAAGTACTTTCTATGTTCTAAAACTCCTTTTACAACACCTATGTATGCTTTACTTCCAATTACTTCCACGCAAATAGTTACATCTGGACTTACCCAGTCGAGTTTTAATTTTCCAATTAAGCTATCAACGACAGCATTCGTAACGTCTCTGTTTTTAAAAGGGTGCTTACCTCTAACCTTTGCTTTTACGTCGAAAGTTCCTTCAACTGGTATTTCTTCAACTACTTCTTCGACTTTCTTAACTATTTCTTCTATTTCAGCGTTACACTCAGCAAAAACAGGTATGTAGTTTTCGACTTCTGGTATATTCAGTTTGTCTTCATAACCTTCAACTATCAACAGACCGAGAAATCCAGACGGCCTAATTGAGATTACATTTACTCCCTCATCTCTTAAGCGGGATGCGGCTATGTATTCCATCCCCAATACAGTTTTTACTATGTACTTCATGACGTCAACTACACTAAAAACGTAAATACCATTACGGTAATCTCCGATTGATGCTATCTTCTCCGCAAATATGGAAGGACTTCTTCGAAACGTACTACAGAGACGAGTTAAACAGGTTAGCTGACGCTATGGAGTTCGGAGGGGAGAAATCCCTTCACGTCAACTTCGTAAAAGACCTTTCGATATACATGGAAGGAAAGTTAGGCGAAGAATTACTCGAAAGTCCAGATAGGGTAATAGCTCATGCTAACGAGGGTATTGCTCTAACTGAAAACATACACGACGTAAGCTTGGAAGGTTGTAAAGTCAGATTTTACAATCTTCCAGCTTCGAGAAGAGTTTTGATAAGGGATTTGAGAAGCGAGCACATATCCAAGTTCGTTGCTATAGAGGGGATAGTTAGAAAAGTTACGGAAGTTAGGCCAAGAGTTGTAAAAGCTGTTTTTGCATGCACAAAATGTGGAAAATTGGTGGAAGTAATTCAGGAAGATGAGTTAACCCTGAAACAGCCGTATGAGTGTCCTGCTTGTAAAAACAAGAGATTTTTGTTCCTGCCTGAAGAAAGCTACACTGTCGATAGCCAGAGGATTAGAATCCAAGAGTATCCTGAAAATCTAAGGGGTGGAGAACAACCACAGCAGATAGACGTAATTTTAGAAGGGGATTTAACTGGAAAAGTAAATCCAGGAGATAGAGTAATAGTTAACGGAATAGTAAGAGCTAAACCGAGAAAATTTGGTAGCAAACAATCTCAACATATGGATTTACATATAGAAGGAAATTCAATAGAGATACTACAGCAAGAGTACGAGGAGTTCGAGATAACTGAAGAGGATAAAAAGAGAATACTGAAACTTGCAGAGGAGGAAAACATTTTCGAAAAGATAGTTGCGTCCATAGCCCCTTCAATTTACGGACATGAAGACATAAAACTCGCTATAGCTCTACAGCTTTTTGGGGGAGTTCCGAAAAAACTACCAGATGGGACGGAGATAAGAGGGGATATACACGTTTTGTTAGTCGGAGATCCGGGAGTGGCTAAGTCTCAAATTTTGAGGTACGTTCACAGAATTGCGCCAAGGAGCGTTTACACTACGGGTAAAGGAACGACAACAGCAGGATTAACTGCAACTGCTACGAGAGATGAGTTCGACGGTAGGTGGACTCTCGAAGCTGGAGCTTTGGTTTTAGCTGACAAAGGTATAGCTCTTGTTGACGAAATAGACAAGATGAGAAACGAAGACAGATCAGCTTTGCACGAAGCGATGGAACAGCAAACGGTTAGCGTCGCTAAAGCTGGAATAAACGCAGTTTTGAGAGCGAGGTGTGCTTTACTCGGAGCGGCAAATCCGAAGTATGGAAGGTTTGACAAGTACACACCAATAGCCGAGCAAATAGACTTATCTCCAACTCTACTGTCGAGATTCGATTTAATATTTGTATTGACCGATGAACCGGATGAAGTTAGGGATAGAAAACTCGCGGAACATATACTAAAAACGCATGAAATTGGTGAAAAACTCGAAAAGTTGAGAAACGTGGCTTCAGTAGAATTCACAAAAGAAGAAATAGACAGAGAATCCGAAATTGCTGAGATAGTTCCAGCAATAGAACCGGAATTGCTTAGAAAGTACATAGCCTATGCTAAGAGGACAGTTTTTCCAGTTCTAAGCGAGGAAGCGAAGCAAAAAATAGTTGAGTTCTATTTGAGCTTGAGGTCGAGAGCCAAGGACAATTCAGCTGTTCCAGTTACTGCAAGACAGTTGGAGGCTTTGATCAGGCTTGCAGAGGCTTCAGCAAGGTTAAGGCTTAGCGACGTTGTGGATAGAGAGGACGTTGAAAGGGTAATCAGGATTATAAAGAGTAGCTTAGAACAAATAGCTGTTGATCCAGAAACTGGAGAGATAGATATAGACTACGCATTTACTGGAACTTCAAAGTCTCAGAGAGATAGAATACTAATACTGAAGAGAATAATTGAAGAACTTGAAGCAAGTAACGAGAAAGGCGCTCCAGAAGAAGAGATTCTAAAAGCTGCACAGGAAGAAGGAATAGATGAGAGGAAGGCTAAGGAATTGCTTAGAAAGATGAGAGAAATAGGAGACATATACAGTCCGAGAGAAGGTTATTACAGAATTGCTGTTAAGTGAACTACTGGGCACACATTTTTAAACGGCAAGTAAACTCTAATCTGTGAAATGCTCTCATTGTAGGAGAGAAGCGATATACTATCAGAGGCATTCTGGTAGGCACTTGTGCAAAAAGCACTTTCTCTACGACTTCGAAAAGAGAGTCAGGTATGCAGTAAAAAAGTACAAGATGATAGAGAGTGGTGACAGAATAGCTATAGCTCTAAGTGGTGGAAAGGACAGCGTTGCTTTAACGCACACGTTAATGAAATTATACGGTGAGAGAAAAGACGTTGAATTTTTCGCCATAACCATAGACGAGGGAATAGAGGGTTATAGACCACCAACGGTAAAAATAGCGAGAAAGGTAACGAGAGAGCTTGATATCGAACACGTAGTAGTTTCCTTCGAGGAAAACTTTGGGATGACCTTAGATGAGATGGTAAATCTTGGGGATAAAAAGCCCTGCACTTACTGTGGAGTTTTCAGAAAATACTTGTTAAACAGAACTGCAAGAGAGATGGGTGCTACAAAACTCGCTACGGCTCACAACTTAGACGACGAGACTCAAACAATACTGCTGAACTTCCTTCAAGCAGATATAGAGAGGTTAGCGAGGTTGATACCCCAAAGAGTTCAGAAAGGGTTGGTAATGAGAATAAAACCTTTTAGAGAGCTTTACGAAAAGGAAATTCTGATTTACTGCATAGTAAACTCTCTACCAATAGACATGAACGAATGTCCGTACAGTCACTTTCCGGTAAGGGCAATGGTTAGAGACTTCCTGTACGAGTTCGAAAACGCTTATCCGGGAAGAAAGTTTTCTGTGATGAGGAGTTTCGAAACTCTAATTCCCTGCTTGAGAGAGATGTTTCCGCAAATAAACTTGAACGAGTGCGAGAGGTGTGGTGAACCAACTCCATCAAACGTGTGTCAAGCCTGCGTTTTGTTAGAAGAACTGAGAAAGGCTAAAAATTTTAAGGATTCCAATTCCTAACTCTAACTTTTTTACCCATTAACTTGAAAGTTAAAACCCTTATAAGTGCTACGAAGGAGATAAACATCCACATAGGAGAGTAGAAGAAGTAAAATGCTGGTAATAAAGAGTAGCTTATCTTCCACCTGAATTTTAGAGATACAGCTATTTCAACGACAAGCCAAGTTAAGAAAGCTAAAAAGCTAACAACGAGGTTTTTCAGTAGCCTTTCCTGAAAAAGTATGAAAAGTATTAGTAGAAGGACTTTCTGAGGAAAAACGACTACTAGGGGAAGTAAAAAGTACACGATTTTCGTTAAAAGATTGCCGCTTATAACTTCGTTAAAAAAGAAGAGAATAATTGCTGGAAAGAGTAAGTAAATTGCCGGTATCCAGAGCAAAGGTTTTTTCACGAGGTCAGGAAAGGCGTCAACTACAGCTTCTGCTCCACCGGTAGCCCACCTCTCTCTTTGAACCACCCATTCTCTAAAATTCTTAGGAGCCGAAGTTTTTGCTTTTCCAGCAGTTCCAAAGCTGTAACCTCTCAAACCAAGTCTAAGTCCCAAATCCGTATCCTCGTTAACTACGTTTCTGAATCCGTTTAAGGAAAAGAAAACGTCTTTTTTTATCGCAAAAGCTGCACCGTTAAATCCAAGACACGAGTTCATCTTTTCGCACAGCTTTGCAACTGTAAACATGTTGAGGTAATCTATGTTAACGAGTTTTTCCATAACACTTTTACCCGAAATCTCTTTCCTAATCTCTACTGCATCATACTTTTGAAGAGCGTTTATAATTTCATTTAAATCACTCTCTATAACTGTATCTGAATCTATGAAAATCAGGTATTCCCCCTTAGCAATTTTAGCAGCGTCGTTTAAAGCTCTCCACTTTCCCCTCCTTTTTTCGCTAAAACACTTATGCATTCTATACTTCTTAGATAAGTAAAGCGTTCTGTGATCCGGTAAATCAGCTGCGAGTATTAATTCGTAATTCAAACCACTTTTCATAATTTTTTCGCAGTTTTCCTCCACTTTCCCCGGATGTCTATAAACTGCAAATATTATCGAGACAAGCACAGAAGTTTTGAGTTACAAGCTTAACTAAAGCTTAACTAATTTTGCTAATCTTTAACTACTTAAAACTACTTCACTCTTCTAATCACGGTTATTGATATGGAAGTTATTAGCAAGGATCCTAAGATAGAGTAAAATAAGTACTGTATTGGTGAATACTTCAATCCAAGCTTTATATTAAATGATAAAATGAATACACTTGCACCCCATAGAGCGAGACCGGCTGAAATTAGCATGAAAGGAGTAATCAAATGTCTTTTTATAGGTTTTTTCTCGACTATGCAGTCAAACAGCTTACCTAAGGACGCGGAAATTCCTCCTGCAATTACCCACCATATAGAGCCGTATATGAAAGCTGTAATGAGTGTAATAATTCCCGGAGCTATTTTTCCGTTGTAAATCTGCCAGACTAAGTAAGTTCCCTGAACTGCTCCTATTATTATAAGAACTGCTGAAATAAGATAGGCTATAAATGAGAACCTGCCCTCCATCAACGCTTTTTTTAGCGTGGAGAAATAATCTTCTACGACACCTTCGAGACCGTAGGCTTTTATTAGGAAGTACAACCCTATCGTCAAAATTATGGCTCCAGAGCCCCACTCAGGATACCTTGCAAGCAGAAATACAGAATACACTACGAATATTATTCCTAAGGGAGTCAAAGTCATTTTTGCTATTTTTGGATCGTCAAGCATTCTTTTTATTAGGTAGTACGTACTTTCTATGGTCTTGCTTTGCCTTACTATTATCCTCTTTACGGCATCTATTTTGAACCTGCTGGAAATAAGGGGCATTATGTACTCGTCCTCTCCTCCATCGCTAACTACTACGACTCTATCAGCCTTTAAATTCTCCTTCAACCAGTCGAGCTGTTCTGCTATCTTGGAATCAGAAATTACACCAACTCTTTCGTCACCGCAAACTGTTACTACTTCTACATCTTCTCCAGCTCTTTTCAATTCGTCATAGACTTTTATAGCGCCGAACATCGTGTTTACGTCCGATTCCTCTGGATCAGCAATTGCCAACTTAATTGCCGCTTCGATGTTTGCTCTTCTACCTATAACTGGAGAGCGGATGCCCGTTTTTCTACCCAAGTCGTCATCTCTGTCTATAGCTATAACGAGTTTTTCAGGCATTTAATTTTTAATTCCTCCGTGTAATATATAAATCTACTCTCATTCCTACGGAATATGGAAAACGTCTTTAAGACTATAAATCCAGAATTCTATGAGAGATACACCTTAATAGACGGGAGCAAAGAGTTCTGGGAATACATGTCCAAACCTCTAAGGCAGAGTATAAGGATAAACACGCTTAAAGGTGATAGGGAGGAAATACTGAACGTTTTATTGGAAAATTACGGAGAAGTTTTCGAAGAAGTTCCGTGGTGTAAGGAAGGATTATTTACAAAAGTAGAAATTAGCGGGAATAGCTTAGAGCACCAGCTCGGTCTGATATTTCTTCAAGAAGCGTCTTCTATGATACCTCCAGTCGTTTTAAGTCCAAAAAAGAGTGCATTAATATTGGACATGGCAGCAGCTCCCGGAGCGAAAACTACGCAAATAGCTCAGTATGTAGAAAACGAGGCTGTAATAATTGCAAACGACGTAAAATATGAGAGAATAAATGTTTTAATATCAAACCTACAGAGGTGCGGAGCAATAGCTCACGTAACCATGTGCGACGGAAGGAAGTTTAGAAAATATCCAGAGAAGTTTGACTTCGTTTTGTTAGATGCTCCATGTAGTAACGTTGGTATGGCGAGAAAAAATTACAAATACGCAAAGATTTGGAGTTTAAAAGAAGTCTTCTCTTTATCAAAACTGCAGAAACAGTTGATATTAGCCGCTTACGAAACGCTCAAAAGTGGAGGAGTGATGGTTTACTCTACTTGCACTCTCGATCCCCTCGAAAACGAGGAAGTCGTAGATTTCTTGCTTTACAACACTAATGCTGAATTAGAGGACATAGGAATAAAATCTTGCGTAAAACCGATTAAAGAGTTTGAAGAAAAGAGTTATACAAGCGAAATTGAAAAATGCTTGAGAATTCACCCCCAGTGCTATGACACTGAAGGATTTTTCGTAGCAAAAATAAGAAAACCTTAAAAATTACATTTTGTATAACACACCTTCTTTTTTCAAAACTTCAGCAGCTTTTTCTAAGTTATCTACTCTGAGTATTATTAAAGCCCTATCCCCATGCGTAAAAGCATAAACGTATTCTATGTTTATTCCCTGCTCTCCAAGAGCCTTAGCTATTTTGTAAAGACCTCCCGGTTCGTCTGCTACTTCCACACCAAGCACTCTTGTAATGGTTACAGTAAATCCAGCGTTTTTTAGAGCGTTAAAAGCATCTTCGGTTCTGTCAACGACCATTCTTATTATTCCAAAATCTCCAGCCTCGGCAATCGTAAAAGCTCTGATGTTTATTTTCTCTCTGTAAAGTACCTCTGTTACAGCGGCTAACCTTCCTGGTTTATTTTCAACAAAAACCGAAAGCTGTTTTATTACCCAATCCTGCAAGTCTTGCATGTACGACACCTCTAAACTATATTTTCCTTCTATCTATAACTCTCTTTGCCTTACCTTCAAACCTCTGAAGAGTTCCGGGATTTACAACCTCTACCTTAGCCGTTACGTTTAAAACTGATTTCAGTTTTTCAGCTATTCTCTTTTCAAGCTCTAATATATCTGAAACTCTGTCCACCTCCGCTTTTTCGCTTAACTCTACCTGAATCGTCATAACATCAAGACCGTTTTCAGCTCTGTCGAGTATTATCATATAATGCTCGCCGACTTCTGGTATTTGCATTAAAACGTGCTCTATCTGGCTTGGAAATACGTTTACTCCTCTAACTATTATCATGTCATCTGCTCTGCCCAAAATTCTCATTATCCTCGGATGCGTTCTTCCACAAGCACACTTTTCACTTTCAATTACCGTAATATCTCCAGTTCTCCACCTGATGAGAGGTAAAGCCTCTTTACTTAGAGTAGTTACTACTAACTCTCCTTTTTCCCCCTCGTTAAGTTGTTCTCCACTTTCTGGATCTATTACTTCAATTAAAAAGTGATCAGCCCAAACGTGAATTCCGCACTTCTCTTCGCACTCAGTAAAAAGGGGACCGCTAAGCTCAGAAGTTCCGTAAACGTCATAAGCGTCAATTCCCACTTTTTCTTCTATTCTCTTTCTCGTCTCTTCACTCCAAGGCTCAGCACCGAATATACCCATTCTAAGTTCTGTTTCCCTTAAATCCGTACCCATTTTTAAAGCGTATTCTGCTAAGTATAGCATGTAAGAAGGAGTACATGCTATTACAGTCGTTTTCAGGTCTTTCATAAGTTCTATCTGCCTCGCAGTATTTCCAGCGGATGTTGGCAGAACTGTAGCTCCAACTCTTTCAGCAGCGTAGTGAAAACCCAATCCACCAGTAAATAGTCCGTATCCATAAGAAATCTGAACTACATCTTCTCTCGTAACTCCGCAGGAAACTAAGCCTCTGCACAAACATTCGACCCAAACGTCTATGTCGTTAGTCGTGTAGCCGACAACAGTTGGTTTACCAGTTGTACCACTCGAAGCGTGAAATCTCACAACCTGAGATATGGGTACTGAAAACATTCCCGTAGGGTAATTGTCTCTCAAGTCTTGTTTTTTTGTAAACGGAAGTTTACTTAAATCCCTTATACCCGAAAAATCCCAAGGATTTATTCCTGCTTCTTTAAACTTCTTTCTATAAAATGGGGAGTGGTTGTACACTCTGAAAATTAGGGCTTTCAACTTTCTTTCCTGGTACTCTTTTAACTCTTTTTCTGGCATTCTTTCAGTTCTTGGATCCCAGAACATGAATGCAGTCCACTGATTAGTAATAAAACATTTTCAGTATTCTGCGTAGTAATCTTCTTCGTAATCTTCTTCTTCAAACTCTTCTTCTCTTTTAGCTTCTTCTTCCTCGCTAATGAGTTCTTCAAGCTCGTATTCCTCGTTAGTCTCCATTACGTGCAGTTTTCCGTTCTGATAAACAATAGTATTTCCACAAAGGCTACAGGTTATTTCAAGTCCGTCATACAAGTCTTTTAGAACTATTTCTTCACCGCAAGATGGGCATCTAATAATTTTTATCATCCCATGCATGGCGAGGTTAATTAAACTTAAGCTTTTTCCCCATCATCTTTAACATTAAATTCGTTTAACGTTCAATCAATTAAATCGTATCCCCAAGCAAATCCAATTAATTCTCGATTAGAGCGATTAAAAAGCTTTGTTTAAAGAAACAAGAGTAATAAGGAAGTCGGGAAAGTTAAAATTCGTTAGAATTATTGATTAAAATTATTATTTTTACTTCGAGTATTTTGAGATTGAACGATTAATAA
>Ga0256833_1001963_pt1 | contig 14832 bp, 11 predicted proteins | sample 356284metaG_FD_190535 | JGI IMG/M metagenome (GOLD analysis project Ga0256833, IMG submission 190535) | Hydrothermal vent microbial communities from Mid Atlantic Ridge, Atlantic Ocean - 356-284 | ecosystem: Environmental > Aquatic > Marine > Hydrothermal vents | place: Atlantic Ocean: Mid...
CGTTAGCCACCAGAAGCCCAGGAAGAGAACAAGCCCCAATCCCCCCTGTTCCACCAGCACAAGCAGGTAGGTATTATGAGAAGCCCTGAGACCTGTTCTGGTCAACAGCCTCCCGGGCATATAGGAGGGTGAGAGATACTCGAAGGCATATCCACCGGCGCCAAAAGGATGATCCTTTGCCATTTCAAGGCCGATGGCCCATATTTCAGTTCGACCGGAACCTGTTTTGTCCGCTCCATGTTCGGTGGCGACAAGACGATGGATAAAGGTGGGATCAAAGAGCCGGATAAAGACGACGGCAGTGACAACCGTACCGATAAGTATTTTTTTCCGGGTCCGTCTGTCCGGCTCCAGGAAAAGAAAAACCAAGGCCATGGCCGCCAGGCCGACAAGGGAGCCGCGGCTGCCGCAAAGCACAATGGCATTAAGGACAAACACGCCGACAACCAGGGCCGCGGCCTTGCGGTAATTCCGGGCAAACAACACTTCGGTGATTACATAGGGGACCACCACCATAAGGACCGTGGCAAACATGTTTGAATCCGCTGAATCCGGCGTGCCAAGCCCCTCCAGCCGCCCGGCCTGCCGATATTCAGGATGTATATAAGCTTCCCACGAAAGATTAAGGCAGCACAGGAGGCACACCCATATCAAGATCTCGAACTTGCTCATATTGGGGATACATTTCACAAAAAAGACAAAGCATATTATGTAACGGAAAAACTCGTACCATTTTGCAAAACTTTTATCCGGAAAAGCGGCAAAGGGGGTAATGACAAGCATAAGCAGGCAAAGCCCCAGCAGGATCCGGTAATTTACAGCGTCAAAAAGTCCCACGGGCAGAAGTTTGTCCCTGTGCAGCACCATGGAAACGAGAACAACACCTGCCGCGGTAAAACTCCAGCGAAGATCCGGTAGAGAAACCGCCCACCAGTTGATCGCCGGATTTGGAATATTGAAATAGAGAAAAACATACCCGATCAGACCCCAGAAGGGATGACGTGAAATCGCAAAGACAAAACACCCGAAAACTATCCCCAGAACAGCAAGGGCATGCAGACTCATACGTCACCCCTGTCAAGGCAATCGGAAAAGATCATTTCAAGTTTTTGAGATAATCTCGTATTGGTAAATCGTTGGCTGGTAGACGTCGGCCCAGATAGTTTACCACTGTGCAGCATATGCAGCAGGGCATCTTCTATGGGTTCAATCTCATCCCTGACAGACACCCCGAAGGTATTTGCCTGGATAATATCTTCTGTCTCTCCCCCATCACATATTGCCAGGACCGGCTTTTGCAATCCTACATACTCAAAGAGTTTTCGCGGCACCTGCAGCGCCGTCCCCTGCTGGAACAAAAGAAGAACATCCGCCAAAAGAAGATATTGCAGACATTGATCATGGGAAAGACGGGGGGTAACGAGAAAATACCTGTCATATACCTCCCTGCCATATTGCTCTATGATTCGCTTTTTTGTTTCATCCCCGGCACCCACCAGGATAACCCGTAGTGGTGGGGTGTTGGCACCCCTGCGCGAAAGATTTACCACGGCCTGCACGAAGTTATCTGGATTCCTGCCGCCATACAGAGAGCCGGCATGGACAAGGGTAAAAGGCCCGCCCGGGCTTTTTTTCTTTTTCCCCTGGGCGAGTGCCGGCTCAAACCCGTTATGAATGGTCAAAAATTTTTCAGGATGACCGAATGTCTCCGCATAAAATTCTCTCAATCGCTCGGTATTGCAGATCACCCTGGCCGCCCGGGCAATAATCTTTTTTTCCAGGGCAAAACTTGCTTTTTTATACAATGACGAGCGGTCATCCGCTGCATAGGGATTGCCGTACCATGGATCCCGGTAATCTAAAATCAACGGAATGCCATAGATCTTATTTAGAAGAAAGCCCAACAGATGGCTGCTCCATGGAGAGCCGGTGGAATAGATAATATTTATCTTTTTTCCCTTTATTATGCGGCGCGCCTCACGAAAGGCAAACGGCAGCCATCCTGTTTTATCATCGGGAAAGGCAAGAAGCTCTTCTGTGAAAATATCCTTGCAACGACTCCATAACCCGGCCCGCCGGCACTCTTCCGCACTTTTCACAACCGAATCGCTTTCCCTGGATTCACTGGAAATCCCCTTGCGGCCCAACCTGTTTTTCAAAGAAATAACCGCCTCCCTAAAGTGGATGGCCCGTGCCCGGTACACCTTGATACCAGGATCAATCTGTGCATTCAGCCGCATATCCATGGACTGGTCGGACCTGTAGCTTTCCCGGGCCAGTGTTAATATAGAGATATCAAAATGTTGCCGCCGGGCGATATGATTGAAAAAATATAAGGTCCTGAAGACTCCGCTCGTGTTGTCAGGAGGATAATAATAGGCAAGCACAAGAACAGATAATTTTGCAGGAGTAGAGGAGGGCATCAGGCAGGTTCGCTGAGGTTCAGCGCTCTTTGGTAAAGGGATTGGTATGCGCGAATCATCTGCTCATTGGAAAACTCTGCCACCATTTTTCTCCTCCCGGCCCGGCCGAATCGGCGTAACATGGCTCTATCGGCATGGCAGCGGAGGAGACACTCCAGCAGCTCCCCGCCGTCACCGGCAGGAAACAGAAGGCCGGTCCGGCCAGGCTCAACCAGCTCGGTGTTGCCGCCGACCGCCGAGGCAACGACCGGCAGGCCGGAGGCCATTGCCTCGGTGATTGCGCAGGAGATCCCCTCATTGAGCGAGGTAAGGACAAAAAGATCCAACCCACGTAAAATATAGGAAATATCGTGGCGATTGCCAAGAAAACAGACATGCGGTCCGGCGATTTTTCGCAAACGATCTCTTTCAGGGCCATCGCCGACGATCAACAGGTATGCATCGGGACATCGCTGCAAAAACCTCGAAAAAACCCGCAAAAGGAGCGGATGATCCTTGATCGGATCAAGCCTGCTGACGATACCGCAGACAAACGCCTGCGCAGGGATAGCGAGTTCCTGCCTGATCGAGGATCGGCCGTCGGGCCTGAACTGCTCCGTATCGACACCGTTATAAATGTGATGAACCGGACACCGAACCTTGACTGCAGACGTCAGCCAGCCTTCCATCTGTTTTGAAACGCAGGTTATCCCGATGGTAAACCGCGAGAGAAATCTTCGAATATATATCCTCTTACGGCTGGAACCATGGGGATCATCCATGTCCCAGCCATGTTCACTGTGGATAATAGTGTTGATGCCTGCTAACCTGGCGGCAATAATGCCATCCGTGCCGCTCCAGTTGTAGGTATGCACCACGTCGGGATGCATACCTGCAAGGTGCCGTGAAAGCCGACGGATAAAATGAAATGAGTTTCCAGGAGGTTTATGGAGAGCAGTCAATGTGACATCCCCGGGTAAAAAACGGGAAGAATCCCCGCAATCCGTCATACAAACCACCGAATGGCGCAATAGAGGAGATAATGTACCCTCAATTACAGAGGCAACTATGCGCTCCATTCCTCCAGTGCCAAACGAATGCAGAATGTGTATTATATGGGCCAATGCAGTCACAAGAAATTTATATGTTAAATGAACCCAAATTATGCACTTCAAATGCATGGGAATCATCCCATTTTCGATAGGATTCAAAAAAGTAGAGACAAACAACGTTTTGTTTTTTGATGAACTTCTGCAACCTGACAAAGTTAATTATTTGGATAGCCCGGGGATTCCTCTTGTCTCCCCAAGGTAGCCGCCAAAGCCGGTATCAGCCTGTCAGATTAAAATCATATTGTCAAAGTTCATAGCGGACACAAACGTCAACCATCAGCCAGTCATTTTGCTGCGAGGGGAATGACCTCCGGTGCAGTGTAGAATTTCTTATGCCTTAATATTACGAAAAATGCCTTTTTTTGAACAATAATATTTTCCAGGAGAAATGCCAATTGCCTGGCGCGACATAACCTGCCCCACATGCCATGGCGTGACCGTAAGATGAACGATTATCATTATACTTTTTGCTGGACCTGCCGGACGGAAAGATTAAGTAATCCCATACGGTAAAAAGGATAACACCAGGCCGCATAAACCAGGCCTCCGGCAATAATTAACAATATTAAATCAAAAAATGATCCCGTATCGGTAAACACATTAACAGAAAGAAGATAAACGGCAAGAAACATAATCAAAGACCCTGCGACAGGACACCATAATGCTTTTATAAATTCATCAATGCCTAAGTTGACAGCATGGGATATGATGACAAAACCGGCCAAAAAAGAAAAAAGACAGTAGATAAAATAACCAATACATACCGCCGCAATCCCATAAGAAACCAACCAGAAACAAAGGCCGACAAACAATACTGCCGCAATAATATTATAGAACGTATGAATTTTGTAATATCCGACAGTCACGTTTACATTTGCCACCATGCCAAGAAGAACCCTGAACAGACTGCCAACCGCCAATATCCGGATTGGCAAAACGGCTTCAGACCACTGGGGGCCAAGGCAACTGTGAACGAAATGCGGAGCAACCGCGGCCAGTCCGAGCAATACCGGGTAACAGATAAACGTCAGAATCGTCGAGGCCTGCAGGAAAACCCCGCGCACCGCTGCAATATCATCCTGCAGCCGACTGAAGGTTGAAAAAAAAATCCCGTTAACCGGCATGGTAAGCCCGGACATGGCCCGTTCCGTCAGCTCGAATGATTTTTCGTATATTCCCAGGGAAGATACGTCAAGATAGCGGCCTATCACGAAATAATCGACCTTTGCCACAAGAAGCTGAACCTGCGCCCGGATAAAATTCCACAACCCAAAGGAATAGAGATCACTCATGTCCCGACCAATGGTAAAGCGCGGCCGCCAGCGCGTTTTCACCATTAAAATTACAGTTATCAGGCAAGGCACTACAAGTGTGGGCACGACTATCGACCAATAACTGAATCCGGCAAGCGCCAGGAAGACCGCCGCAAGAGAAGTCAGTACCGCTTCCATAAATTCGACAACAGTCATGAAGCGAAAATCAATACCCCGGCGCAACAGTACGATAGGGATATAATAAAATGTGGTTATGATGTAGTACAAAGACATCCACCTGAGAACCGGGCCGACATCAGGTTTATGAAAAAAGACGGCGATATCATCCGCGAACCAGACTGTTACCAAAACAAGAAAGAATGAAATTAAAAAGTCTATGGTGAAAACCGTATTAATATGTTCTTCTTTCACATTATCTTTCTGCACCAGGGCATTATTCAGGCCGAAATTGGTAAAATTGTTGGCATAGTGGACCACGATATTCGCCATGGCGACAATTCCGAATTCCCGAGGTGAAAGAATCCTGGCGAGGAAAATCCCAAAGATAAGCGCAACAAGCTGCTGCCCCCCCTTGAAGACGATGCGATGCCAGAGCGCTGAATTGGTTTTCCGGATTATCTGCTTCACAGCGCTATTATGAAATAGAAAGAATTATTGAATATCATTTTCATATACGCCCTGGCATATTTTCCAGTATTTATTATAGGATAGCAACTGTTGCAGCGCATATTCATACCCCCTGACATGAAATCTCGTTAAAAATTTCATTACAGACGAAATGTTTTTAGACACGAGTGGAGAGGGAAACAGATCCCTTTGTATTTCTTCATCAATACGTTTTAACAAATACATGGCGTATCGATCAGCATGCCGCTTATCGTTTGCCCATTGATACCGCCCGTCACTGGGCATAGGGAGCGGACAGGGGACATGCCCGGGATATGCCTGCCAGGCAATATCCGTCAAGGAAGGCCTGAAACAATTCATCCACTGCATATACATTGCATGTTTGAGACAGGTATCGACAGGCAACGATGAAAAATAACATAGAAATTTCGGATCGAAAAAGGGGGCTATGAATTCAACCCTGGAGGTATCAATTCGCTCCAGATGATATACGGCAAAGTGCCTCCGTTGATCATTACGCATCAAAAAGAAAAACAATTTTCTGCCGGGATCCTCACAGTCAATTCGTTTCAATTCGTCCATGACCGATGCAATGAGAAATTCCCCGGCGCTTATGCCGGAAAAAATTTTCAGCATCCTGGCAGCGAGATCGCTTCCTGTAAAATCTATAAATAACCGTACTGCCTCACGATCTTTTCCAGCACGCAATAAACGCACCATGTCTTCTGTCAGGTAAACATAGCCTGCGCCAACACTTCCACCATCGCCGGTCCAGACAGTTTGCGGCCTGGGAATCTCCTGAATGTTTATCTCCTGATAGGGATAGTAGTTGTTTAACCATAAGGCATGCTCGCTGAATTTTCTTTCATCATTGATGGTAACCGCGTGATGCTCCAGACCAAGATAAGCGGCAAATTCCCTGCTGATCAACTGATCGTACGTTTTTTCAGCGGAAAAGTTATATGTAACCGGCCGGACGCCGCATTCCAGTAATCCCCCGATAACACATCGGGAATCAAGGCCACTGCTCAAAAATGCCCGCACGACCGTCTCCTGCTCAACCAGCCGTATTCTCACAGCCTCCAGAAACAGATCATGGAGGTCCTCGACGCACCTCGGCAACGAAAATTTGATGTCCGGCAGCTCGTGTTCAAATATCCAGTAGGTTTGCCGATGAACAGTTTTTCCTGAAAACCTGACTATACCTGCCGCATGCAGGCATCGTAGGTTTGCATAGGGGGTTCTATCCGACAGGGGAGCGCCAAACGCTATCTGCTCGGAAACCCCTCTCACACTCATGACAAGAGGTAATTCATCAAGTTCTTCAAATAATCTCTGCAAACTTGAAAAAATTATAATGTCACCATATTGCATGTAGTACAAAGGACGTAAACCAAATTTATCAACCACGAGGTAAAACGTATTAGTCCTTCTATCATAGCCCGCCGCACAATACATTCCATTAGAAGCTCTTGCGGCGTCATATATACCACCTGTCAACTGCTGATGTAATATCCCAAGCTGAATATCACGGTTTGAATTTTCCTGTTCTGCCAGCAATGGATTTCCAGCCATTACCGCAATGCTGCCATCGTGATTACAAAAACTTGCCGAAGTCTCGGCAGCATCAAAATGTACATTCACCATAAAACAATTTTCAACTGATACCTCGGAGGTATAAGTGGTTGTGTCTTTTTCGAAAAACAATTTTATTGATTTCCAAATAGGAAAAAAGTCATCCATATTATGATATGGATCGTATATTCCAGCGATAATAGACACAGCAATACCTTTTAACTATAATGTTTTTGTATTCTGTTACGAATAAGCAGTCGATTTATTGCCGGTAGCAGCAAAATCTACAATAATATATTAGAATTATACTATCAGACTGTTGGCCTGGTGCCGACCTTTCTTGCCGGATTGCCTGCCAAAATTGATCCGGGACGGACCTTCTTTTTTCCAATGACAGATCCTGCCGAGATAATAGAATAATCCCCTATCTCGGCGCCTGGCATTATAAACACGTTTGCGCCAATCCACACATGTTTACCAATGTGAACTGGCAGGTATTCATATCCCTGTTCGGGAATCCAGGTATTGGGATCGGAAAAGATATGATTAAGAGACCAGATTTTAACGGAAGGGCCGAACACGGAATAATCGCCGATTGTAACACCACCGGAAGACTGGATATAAACATCCTCGTTAAACAATACATTTTTACCAATATGTAAATTCTCCGGACGTATAATTCTTACACTGCCTAAAAAAGAAGAATTCTCTCCAAATGAAGCGAGTGAACGATGCAGGATGGATGTCCTTAAATAGGCCCCGGCACTCCCTGGAAGTACACTTAACAACTTGCATAAACAGAGAAATCTCTGGGAGGGATTTGCAAAATCATCTTTTAACAAACCAGCAAAAGTTTTGATTCCTTTTAAACAGCTCATCGGCCCCCCATCACCTTTATATCTGTGGCTTCCTAAGCCAATACCTGTGTTTACTAAAAAAGTACAAAAGGCCCTTCGCATGCTCCAGGAATGCCCTGTTCATTCTGAATCCTCTGGAAATTTCCTGCGCGTCATGGATTACCACGCAGGATGGAACATACACAATCTTATAGCCGGCTTTCCAGATTCGCAGGCAGTAATCCACATCTTCAGGGGCATAAAATATATTTTCATCCAGCAGTCCCACCTCATCCACAATACTTTGTTTCATGAGCCAGAAAGCAGAAATTGCATAATCAACCGTTCGGCGCTCCGGCCTGGTGTTATCCTCTCTGCACTCCATCCTTTTAAGAAAAAAATAACGATTCAGCTTGGTCAAGAGGGTGGGAAAGGCATCAGTTGATTTCTGAAATCGTCCATCTTTATATGTAAGTCGTGGAACCACGAGGCCAATATCAGGAGATGAATCCAATACCTCAAGTAATCCAGCGACAGCATCTCTTGGCAGGATGACGTCGGAATCAATTATTGCCACATAATCACCAGTAGCCTTTTTAAGCGCCAGGTTACGGGAATATGTTGTCCCATGATTGGCCAGTAACAAAATTGATTCGATATACCCTGGGAACTCTTCTTGGAATTGTTTAATAATGGACGTGGTATTATCCTGCGAGCCGTTATCGACGACAAAAATTTCGCATGAAGGTATCCCGGGGACAACATGATTAAAGATTGACCGCAGGCATGCTTTGATGTGAGTCGCTGAATTCCATGTTAAGATGATGATAGATAGTTTCATACCCTGCAGCGACAATGCCTGTCAATCCAATCCGGCCCGGTGCATTGCCCGGTTGAGGAAAGGAACAAACAGCTTCGCAGCCTTTCTGTTACCTTCACTGCTCGGATGACTGTCCGTCCCTGCTCCGGTGGGATATTGTGTCCAATTTGATTTACCATGCTTAGTCAGGATATCGTAGTAATCAAATACCACTACATTTTCCTGCCCGTATTGCGCAAGCCAGCCGTGGCGGACATCTTTCAGCCAGTTGTTAAACTGCCGTGCTCGTTCCCCGATTGCCGGAACATCAGTGTACCGGCCAAGCATCTTCTTGAGAAAGACCTTGACTGGTTGAGAGGTTTCATAGGGCCGGACCATGGGCGGCGCTGTTACTGCAATAAACAATGTCTGCGGATACTGCCGAAAAATGGGTAGAAGGGTACGATACGCGCCCATCGCCTTTTCTACGGATTGATTATCCGGAAAAAAATTATTGGGAAAACAAGACTTAAACATAATGATATCATTTTTTTCCCCTTGCGGCAGCAGGGTATCCTGCTTTTCTGTATGGAGAATCCTGTTCATCTGTTTGCTGAATTTTTTCGGCCAATCAGTAATATCTGTCTTATCGCCGATAATTGAAGTATAAGAAGCCTCATGCACATTGTAATGATTTGTTTCAAGGAGCGAGCGAAGTCCACCACCGTTGGGGTGGGTTATGCAGATACAATGTTCACAGTTGTTCGTACCATGGTCTGCAAGCCATTGGCCGCCAACAGAATGATGGATGAAAAGAAGATTCAAAACCTTGTTGGGCGGATGCTGGGAATAGATGGAGAGATCAATTACATGCACAGGTAAGGATATGCGGGATAACTGTTCACCGGCATGCCCCCTATTACATGACACGATTCCGAATACTGCAACAACAAAAAAAAGCCGGAACCCCAATCTTGCATGATTGTACGACATTTTATTTCCCGTTTCTTTATGTTAGCTTCCAAACCGCTACTTGATTGTTCCGCTGAAATTGCAACTGCTTAATCAGCAGTAAAAGGCCCAAAGCGTACAAAATAAATGAGGACGGCTCAGACACCTCCTGTACCGGCCCTACTCTGCCTGGGTGCACAGCCATGGCATTTGCATAGAACCCATTGGCAAGCGCCCATTGACGGCCAAATGCAAAATTAAACTGGTAATGTTCATCTCCTGTCATCTCATCGACAATCGTTGATGACCAATAGGCAGTTTCCTGCAGATATTCAAAAGGACCTGTATGTTGTAATCCATAATTACCGGAAGCATAAGGAGACTGATTACCCAGTTCATCGTAATACAAATGGCCCATGTCGGAGGATACGATATCATAACCACCTGTAAAGGCATTACTTTCCCGAACGGTTTGTGGCAGTTTCCAATCGTTGAAAATGGTTCCGTCCAATGTAAAGCTCAGGTTATCCGCCCAGGTGTTGGCGCTTTCCCAGTATGATGCCTGATAGGTATAATCAAGCCAGGTCAAATTCCGATTGGAATCATAGATAAGTTGAGCATTCCGGCCATTCACCTCAACCTGCCCAGTTACAAGCAAGGTACACCAACAGGGACAGGGATGTAATAACCATATCAGTAGAACAATTAAAAAATTACTACTCATTCGCTCCAACATATACCCCTCCTAAAGGTTTATAAATCTTCTCAGTAATGGACCAATTTCATTGGCTATATTCAAAGGTAACCGGTTCCAGCTCTGCTGTAATGCCATTCTCTTACTACTATTCTGTTCAATTACCTTATGCGTTTTCTTTGACAACTGATACCAGAAAATAGAAAAAGATTCAGCCCCCCATTGCCGTTTGAAACGGTAGGTGCCTTCACCGGGCGTAGAGCGACCAAAATCAAATGTTGTTCTACCGGTGTCGACTGCGAATTGCAGAAAATTCCAATACAACAGCATATTGGGTGAAAGGTGATTATATTCCCGCAGGGTGGATGCCCAGGGGATACTGACCGAATCTCGGGTGCAGAGTATCAGGCCGCAGCCGACAGGTACCGAGCCATGGTAAACCAGCCCCATGCGGGCCGCCGGGCCATACTGGACATAGACCTGCCGGATCCACTCCTTACTGTGAACAGGCGAGCCCAGCGCATGCATGTTGCGGCTGAAAACATCGTAGAATGCGTGAATATCAGCACTGGTTCCCCATTGAAAACGCAGACCGTTTTTTTCCGCCTTGCGGATCTGGCTGCGCAGTTTTGATTTGAACCCGAACCATAATGCTTCGGAAGAATCGGGCAGGGACAGCAGCATCCGCACCTTGTCCCGCCGAACCCGCATATGCCGACCGCAACAGTTGTCTTCTGATATATCCTGGCTATTGCTGCGAATCTCCAGCCTGTCGGCATGCAGATTTTTTGCTACAGCAATCGCCTTTTGAAGCAGGATATTTTTTATAGCTGGAGAATCTGCAATAATTCCTCCCAGGTCGCAGTAGGGCAGAGAAATGAGCGCCCTGGATACCCAGGGAATATCAAAGCAGATCAGGGGCAGGATGCCTCTGATCTTTCCACGCTCCTCGGCGAGCAGGTAGCAGCCCTGGTGGCCATAGGCCTGTTCAATCGCCTCCTTCCAGGCAAACAGGCTGTACGGCGCAGCCTGCCGGTGGGCTTGCACATACCTGTCCCATGCTTCCCGGTCCCGGACACCGGCAATTCGTACCTTCATCGCGTTACCGGCCCGCCGGCCCTGTCCCGGCTGAAAAGGGAGTTGATGCCCACCAGCATGGCCAGGCCGATGAAAAAAGTGACAAAGCCTGAAAACTCATGGAGAAACCCCTGGGCGACATCCCCGCCATATCTGGATGCCAGGATAGCGGTTGATGTAAGGCGGATAATATTGGCAAAAACGGCAATAGGCGCAGCCATGAAGAACAACAACCATTTCCGGGTGGTGGAATAACGGGCAAACCAGGCCAGGGCCGCGCTCAATGCAAACATGGTAATGAGTGAGCGAAGCCCGGAACAGGCATCAATCACTTCCAGGGTTGTCTGGGAAAGATGTAGGATGTTCCCCTCTCGAAAAACGGGAATACCAATACTCTGGACCACCTGTTCTGTCAATTTTGTGGAAAAAAGCTGCATAGGAAAGGCGATTTTATTCCAGATAATCGCCGGTAATGGAATCATAAACAGGAGATAAAACACGGGTACAAGCAGTTTTGCGGCATAAACCGTACCAAATAAAAAGAGGATCAGCCCCATGAGGACAGGAATGAGCGAAGTCCGCTGGAGAAAAAATTCCGACCCGGTGGTTGCCACCAGCAGTTGGCCCAGCCCGGCTACAAGAAACAGCAGCCCCCAGTGTACGGGACGAAGTGCAGAGTTCCCAAGATCAGCCCGCATGGCATAAATCATGTACACACTGATAAGGGGGATAAAAAAACCGTGCGAATAGTTGTCGTTGTTGAGCCAGTCAGCCACCAGGCCACGAAAAATTTCTCCATATAAAACGGCCAGTCCGCCAAAGACCAGGGCCAGGAGAACAAAATCCATGGAGGAGAAGTGAGAAAACTTTTTAGCCTGCATATCTTCCTTGCGGTGTTATTACAATAATAACCGAATCGAGAGGTTGTGCTTTAAGTCGGACATTGAAAATTCCTTTTAACCGATAGTGCCATAAAGAAAAAAGGTCATCCTTGAATACTGAAACCTTTGTCGGCGCCTGGGTAATGCGTACCATTTAACTCTTTACCTGCTTACCAAAGTTTTCGTATTCCTAAGTCATTGCCGAAGTTCCACCTCATCGTCATTTCCGAATGCTGCCACACTTCGTCATTTCCGAAGGCTGTTGGTCGGAAATCCGGTGCGCATCTTGTGGCCAAGCCTCTTTTCTGGATCCCCGAATACTACCTCGGGGATGACGAATAAAAACCGTCATTCCCGCGGTCTTTTAGGCGGGAATCCATTACGCATCTTGTGGCCAGGCCTCTTTCATGGATCCCCGACAACTACACTCGGGGATGACGGAAAGTGGTGTCGTCATTACTGCGGCCTGCCCCGATTCGTCATTCCCGCGGTCTTTTAGGCGGGAATCCAGTCAGTTTTTTGTACGCCCACCCTGAAGTCCAGCAGCCTGTTGTTATAAAATCCATACTGTCTGCATCCGGGCCGGCTTCATGGATCCCCGACAACTACACTCGGGGATGACGAGATAAAGGTCGTCATTCCCGAAGTCTGTCAGTCGGAAATCCAGTACGCATCTTGTGGTCAGGCCTCTTTTCTGGATCCCCGAATACTACCTCGGGGATGACGTACTGCAATCGTAGAATGACAGTCTCGAAATCCTTACCCGTAACTTCATTTCCCCGGCAGATAGTTGCCCAATTCAGCCATAGCTTCTGCGGCAAACTTTTTTAACATTAATTCCGTTGATGTGATATTGCCATCTTTCGCATAAGCCATTATCCGAATGAAGGAACCATCCCGCCGTTTCTTGGTCAGGGCATCAACAACAAGATAAATTTTTTCCCAATATTCAGAGGCAATGATCCTGCCCCGATTTTGGTACCAGTAAAAAACAACCTGGCGATCATCCCCTTCCCGGATAACCATTTCTCCTATCGTTACAGGGGAAACGGACCTGTTCCCTGGAACTATCTGTATCTCCTTTGCGTCATCTATTCCCCAGCCGCCACCGGGAAGACAATTTTTTGGCGAATGATATCCCTTGCCGCCGCCAACTGATTCGTAAAAACCTACATAGAGATTTACTCGATTCCCTTTTTGGTCGACATAATCGTAATCAATATAATCATCGACTCCCAACAGTTTGATAACATTCGCCGACGACGAACGAGTCTCAACCAGTGACCAAGAGCCTAGCCGGGCAGGAAACCGACTCAAAGGTTGTAAAATTTTCGTGCCCCTAACTCCTGTTACCCCATGTAAAAGGATAAAAGTGAGCATAAAGCAGACCAATACAAGGCAGACTCTATATGGAGACAGTTTACCCGGATGACATTTTGTCAGAGTTGTGCAACTCATAGCTCTCCAATGAGTAGCTCAATATAATGAGCAATTATGTCCATTGACAGGGGGAGCCTACCGCCCTACCCCGAGATAGGTGAAGCCCTTTTCCTTCATGGTCTGCGGATCATAAACATTACGCAGATCCACAAACACCGGGGATTGCAGCAGGGAGGCGACGCGGTCGAGATCCAGGGCCCGGTACTGGTTCCACTCGGTCATCAGCACCACGCCATCGGCGCCGTCACAGGCGTCATAGGCGTCTTTTGCGTAGAAAACAGTATCGGGCAGGTATTTTTTGGCCTCTTCCATGCCCTGGGGATCATGGGCCCGGATGGTTGCCCCCTTTTCCAGCAGGGCAGGCAGGATGGAGACAGCCGGGGATTCGCGCATGTCATCGGTTTCCGGTTTAAATGTCAAGCCAAGGACGGCAATGATTTTCCCTGTTTCTGAGCCACCTAACGCGTCACGGATCTTTTTGACCATCCGCGCCTTCTGGGCCGAATTCACCTCAACCGCCGCTTCAACAATACGAACGCTTTCACCATATTCCTGGACAATACGCATCAGGGCCAGGGTATCCTTGGGAAAGCAGGAGCCGCCATAGCCTGGGCCGGGATGGAGAAATTTGGCGCCGATACGGCCATCCATGCCGATGCCTTTGGCAAGGTCTTTGACATCCGCGCCCACGGCTTCGCAGACGTTGGCCATCTCGTTGATAAAACTAATTTTGACGGCAAGAAAGGCATTGGCCGCATACTTGATCAGCTCCGCTGTTTCAATACCGGTGCTAACGATGGGAGAATCCCGCAAGTAAAGCGGTTTATAAATATCGCGCAGGACCTGTTCCGCCCGCTCGCTTTCCACCCCGATGACGACCCGATCAGGGCGCATGAAATCGGTGATGGCAGCGCCTTCCCGCAGAAATTCCGGGTTTGAGGCAACATCGAAATCCGCGTCCGGATTTTCTTCCCGGATGATCCGTGCCACCTGGCGGGCGGTCCCCACGGGCACCGTACTCTTGTCGACAATTACCGTGTACCCCTGCAGATGGGCGGCCAGCTCTTTTGATGCCCCGTAGACATAGGTAAGGTCGGCATAGCCGTCGCCCCGCCGGGATGTGGGAGTGCCGACTGCCAGGAAAACCGCATCGGCTCCGGCAAC
>Ga0256833_1001964_pt1 | contig 14826 bp, 13 predicted proteins | sample 356284metaG_FD_190535 | JGI IMG/M metagenome (GOLD analysis project Ga0256833, IMG submission 190535) | Hydrothermal vent microbial communities from Mid Atlantic Ridge, Atlantic Ocean - 356-284 | ecosystem: Environmental > Aquatic > Marine > Hydrothermal vents | place: Atlantic Ocean: Mid...
AATATCGCCTTCCCCCTCAAGATGCACAAGGTCTCGAAGGAGGAGATTGAGCGGAGGGTTCACCAGGCCCTCCACATGGTCCAGCTCCCCCAGCACGGAGACCGGTATCCCTCCCAACTTTCCGGGGGGCAGCAGCAGCGCATCGCCCTGGCGCGGGCCCTCTCCTTCGAACCGGGGCTCATTCTCATGGATGAACCCCTGGGGGCCTTGGACAAGAAACTCCGCCAGCATATGCAGATAGAGATCAAGCATATCCAGGAAGACCTGGGCTTTACCACCATCTACGTGACCCACGACCAGGAAGAGGCCCTCACCATGTCGGACCGCATCGCCGTCCTTCGGGATGGGAAGCTGGAACAGGTGGGTTCTCCCGAGGAGCTCTACGAGGAGCCGAGGACCCTCTACGTGGCCGATTTCATCGGGGAATCCAACATCTTCGCGGCGGATGTGCTCGAAATAAAGGAGGATCGGCTCTTCCTCCAGTTGCCCGGCGGTGTTTCCTTCCACGCCCTGAAATGCTCGCAAAAGATCGAGGGACCCCGGGTTTCCGTCGCCATACGCCCGGAGAAGTTCCGGGTCGTGCCTGCCTCGGAGACGGTCTCCGGGGAATACAATACCTTCGAAGGGGTCATAAAGGAGGTGATATATTTCGGGGAGAGTTCAAAGTATTCCGTCGAGATAGGAAAGGATGTTGTCATAACGGTGAAACAACCCAATTTTTATCCCGCCACGAAGGTCGAGGCGGGAGATCGCTTGACCCTCAGCGTGCACTGGAAGAGTTGCCGGACCTACTGCGAGGGTCTTCCTGAATAATTTTTTACGGGAGGAGGAATTATGGGAAAGAAGAAAATTTCAAGGCGTGAATTTTTGAAGGGAACGGCAGCGGCTACGGCCGCGGCCGCGGTGGGGCCCCACATCTTCGTGCGCAAGGCCACGGCGGCCTCCAACAAGAAGCTGGTGATTTGTTCCTACGGCGGGTCTTACCAGGCCTCCCAGCGGAAGGCCTTCTTCGAGCCCTTCGAGAAGGCGACCGGCATCAAGGTCGTGGAGGCGACGGGGCCGGACCTGGCCAAGATCAAGGCGCAGGTCACCAGCGGCAACGTGGAATGGGACGTGGTGGATATCGAGTCCCGCATCATGTACACGGCCATCACGGAAAACCTGCTTGAACCCATCGACACGAACATCGTCAAGTTGAACACCATCGTCAAGCCGGCCATCCACAAGTACGGCATCGGCAATATCGCCTTCACCACGGCGCTGACCTACAACAAGAAGCAGTTGAAGAAGGCCCCGAAGGGCTGGGCGGACTTCTGGGACGTGAAGAACTTCCCCGGCCCCCGTTCCCTGCAGGACCACGCGCCGTTCAACCTGGAATTCGCCCTGATCGCCGACGGCGTGAACAAGGACAAGCTCTATCCCCTGGACATCGACCGGGCCTTCAAGAAGATGAGCCAGATCAAGGGCAACATCGATGCCTGGTGGGAGTCCGGCGCCCAGTCCATCCAGCAGTTGACCTCCGGCGCCGTCGTCATGAGTTCCGCGTGGAACGGACGGGTCAACGTGGCGCAGTCCAAGGGTGTGCCCCTGGAGATCGTGTGGGATGGCGCCGCCTACGATTGGGACCTGTGGGCCGTCCCGAAGGGCACGCCGAGGAAGGAACTGGCCATGAAGTTCATCCAATTCGCCCTCGACGCCAAGCGACAGGCCTACCAGTGCGGTAAGCTCATCGCCTACGGGCCCTCCAACAAGCTGGCTTACAACTACATCGAGAAGGCCCGCCAGAAACAGCTTCCCACTTACCCGGACAACCTGGCCAAGCAGTTCAGCTTCAACTCCAAGTGGTGGCAGCCCCGCCTCAACAAGCTGAATGAAAAGTGGGCGGCCTGGAAGATTAGCTGAGCCGTACGAAACCAAAATCATTCAGGAGCATCCCCGCCGGGCAAACGAACATGGACAAGCGGCTGAAAAACATCCTCATGCACCCTACCGCCAAGGGGATGCTCCTGCTCACTCCGGCGCTCGTCGCGCTTACCGTCTTCTTTGTCATCCCGATTTTACGCATGTTTCACCTGAGCCTCTTCGACCCTCATTTTACCATTAAATACTACATTGCCTTCTTCCAGCGGCCCGTTTACATGCGGGTCATGTGGATTACCGTCAAGATAAGCCTCATCGTCACGGCGGTCTGCCTGCTGGTGGGCTACCCCTTCGCCTTCATCCTCAGCCGCGCGGGGGAGAAGCTCAGCAAGGTCTTTCTCGTCTGCATCGTCTTGTCCATGTGTATCAGCCTCCTGGTCCGCAACTTTTCGTGGATCATCATCCTCCAGCGCTCCGGCATCGTGGACAGCTTCCTCATGAAGATGGGCATCACCCATCACCACGTGAGGCTGTTGCACAACCTCTTCTCCGTCGTTCTCGGCATGGCGGAGATTCTCCTGCCCTACATGATCCTGCCCATCTTCAGCGTCCTGAAGAGCATCGACCCCAACCTGCCCAAGGCGGCACAGACCATGGGGGCGCGCCCCGCGCAGGCCTTCTGGTGGGTGACCTTTCCCCTGAGTCTTCCCGGGGTTTACGCGGGATTCCTGCTCGTCTTCATCATGAGCCTGGGTTACTTCATCACGCCGGCCCTCCTCGGCGGGTCGCGTGAAATGATGATTTCGAACATGATCGCCTTCCAGGTCCAGACCGTCCTCAACTGGCATTTCGCGGCGAGCCTCTCCATGATCCTGCTCGTGGCGACGCTGGTCTTCTACACGATTTTCAACAGGGTCGTGGGGCTGGAAAAACTGGAAGACCTGGGGGTATGATGGAAGCGGATGCCAAGAAACTCCACGCCATTGAGATAATCTTCGGGATCCTTGTCTCCATCTACCTCATCGCGCCCATTTTCGTCCTGGTGCCCATGTCATTCGGGCCCGCCCGCTTCTTCTCCTTCCCGCCGCCGGAATTCTCCGTCGAGCAGTATATCAAATTCTTCCACAGCGGGCCGTGGTGGCGCGCCATCCGGATTTCTTTCGAAGTAGCGGTTCTCGCCTCCTTCTTCGCCACGGTGCTGGGCATCCTGACCTGCCTGGCCATGCGTTACAAGATCCCCGCCAAGGGGTTTCTCAACGCCATGTTTATCTCCCCTATGATCGTTCCCCTCATCATCACGGCGGTGGCGCTCTACTCCTTCCTCTCCAAGTTCCACCTGGTGGACACCGTGCCCGGCCTCGTCCTGGCGCATACCATCCTCACCCTTCCCTTCGTCATCATCACCGTCTCCGCCACCCTGAAGGGGCTCGATCCCTCCCTGGAACACGCCGCGGCCACGCTGGGGGCCAGCCCCATGAAGGTCTTCTTCAAGGTGACCCTGCCGCTCATCAAGCGGGGGGCCATCACCGGGGCGGTCTTCGCCTACATGATCTCCTTCGACGAGACCGTCGTGGCCATCTTCCTGTCCAGCTCCCACGCCATCACGCTGCCCAAGAAGATGTGGGACAGCATCCGGTTCTCCATCGAACCGATCCTGCCCGCGCTGTCCACCATCCTGATCCTCTTCGCCATCCTCATGCTCGTCCTCCTGGAGGTCCTGTCACGTAAGCGGAAGTAGGGGGGCAACAAGGAAGCTTTTTTCATGAGACTCGCGTCATGTTGAAAGACTCGGAAAAAGAGAGATACAGCCGCCAGATCCTCTTCAAGGCCTTCGGCGAAGAGGGGCAGGAGAAACTGAAGGCCGCCAAGGTCCTCATCGCGGGGGTCGGGGGCCTGGGATCGCCCGTGGCCATGTATCTCGCCACCGCTGGGATCGGCCGTCTCGTCCTCGTGGACCCGGACACCGTTTCCCTCTCCAACCTGAACCGGCAGCTTCTCCACTGGGAAACCGACCTGGGCAGACAGAAGGTCGATTCGGCCGGCGAGAAACTTGGGAAGATGAATTCGGACATCCGCGTCACACCCGTGGCGGAGAGGATAACGCGCGAGACCTGCAGAGGCCTCCTGGAAGGCGCGGACGTGGCCGTGGACTGCCTGGACAACATGAAGACGCGCTACCTCTTGAACCGGGCGTGCGTGGAGAGGGGAGTGCCCCTGGTGCACGGCGGGGTTTACGGCATGCTGGGACAGGTGACCACCATCCTTCCAGGGGGCGGGCCCTGCCTTGAGTGTATCTTCCCCCGCAAGAAAGAAAGAGGGGACAAGATCCCCGTCTTCGGCCCCACGGCGGGATTTACCGCCTCCTTCCAGGCCCTGGAGGTCATCAAGCTCCTCACGGGCATCGGGGAGCTCTTAAAGGGCCGCCTGCTCTATTTCAACGGCGAAATCATGGAGTGTATCTTCGCCGACGTGAAAAGGCGCGAGGATTGCCCGGGATGTGGCGACAGCCGTTGAATCGACACGCACATCCCTGGCGAAAGAGTTTCAGAAAAGATGGATTCGCAAAAAGTTCCATTTCTGTGTCCGCCTGTGTGTTGCACGCGGACAGGTCGCACTGCATCCTTCGTCATCGCAACGCACTTCACCTTCGCCTCATTCCTCGCGAATTGCGCTCCTTGAACTTGAATCTTTTTACGTTGCCTTAAAAACATGGTTTTTTGCGAAATTATCAACGATGGCTATGGCAAACGACCCTTTTATTTTTCGGCCTTCTTGACAGTCTGCCAGTTCCATTATAAAACCGGCTAACTTTTTAAGGGGTTTAGATATGAACGTGCAAGATCTTATTCTGGCGCTGCAAACCTTCTGGGCGGAGCGTGGCTGCCTCGTCCAGCAGCCCTATGACGTGGAGGTGGGCGCGGGAACGTTTCATCCCGCCACCTTTCTCGCCTCCGTCGGCCCGGAACCCTGGGCCGCGGCCTACGTGCAGCCGTCCCGTCGGCCCACCGACGGGCGCTACGGTGAGAATCCCAATCGGCTCCAGCACTATTTCCAGTTCCAGGTGCTTATCAAGCCGTCGCCGCTTAACATCCAGGAGATCTACCTGGAGAGCCTGAAACGCTTCGGCGTGGACCCGCTGGAGCACGATATCCGGTTCGTGGAGGACGACTGGGAATCCCCTACCCTCGGGGCGTGGGGTCTGGGCTGGGAGGTCTGGCTGGATGGCATGGAGATTACCCAGTTCACCTACTTCCAGCAGGTGGGGGGGATTGACCTCGCCCCCATCCCGGTGGAGATCACCTACGGGATCGAGCGCATCGCCATGTACCTGCAGAACATCGACAACGTCTACGACCTGGCGTGGAACGACACGGTGAGCTACGGCGATATCTTTCACAAGTCGGAAGTGGAATATTCCACCTACAACTTTGAGGCGGCGGACGTGCCCCTCCTCTGGAACCTCTTCGATTCCTTCGAGGCGGAGGCGAACCGCCTCCTGGAGAGGGGGCTCGTGCGTCCTGCCTACGACTGCTGCCTGAAGTGCTCCCATGTCTTCAATCTCCTGGACGCCCGCGGCGCCATCAGCGTCAATGAGCGCACGCGGACCATCGGCCGGGTCCGTGCCCTGGCCCGGGGGTGCGCCCACGCCTTCCTCGAGCAGCGAAAGGAGATGGGATTCCCCCTCATGAAAGGAGCCTCCCATGCCTGATTTGATATTAGAGATCGGAACCGAGGAGATTCCCGCCGGGTTTTTGCCGCCGGCCCTCGATGACATGAAACGGCGCTTCGAGGGGTTCTTGAAAGAAAACGCCCTGGCCTTTGACACGGTGGAGACATTGGGGACCCCCCGCCGGCTGGTCCTCATCGCGAGGGGCCTGCCGGTTTGCCAGGAGGACCGGGAGGAAGAGCTCCTGGGCCCCCCGAAGGCCGCCGCGTTCGGTCCGGACGGAACGCCCACCAAGGCGGCGACCGGGTTCGCCCGGGCCAAAGGGGTTTCCGTGGAAGACCTCGGCGTCAAGGAGACCCCGAAGGGGGCGTATGTCTGCATCCGCCGGAAGGTGGAAGGAAAGGAAACGGCCGCGCTTTTGTCGGCGTTCTTTCCGAAATTCATCCTGGCGATCCCCTTCCGGAAGTCGATGCGGTGGGGGGCGGGAACCCTGCGATTCGCCCGACCCATACATTGGATTCTCGCCCTTTTCGACGGGGCCGTCGTTCCCTTCGAGCTGGACGGCATCCCGGCGGGGAACCTTTCACGGGGGCACCGTTTCCTGGCGCCGGAAGTCTTCAAGGTTACGGACGTGGAAGGCTACCTGCGGGGACTGGAAGCGCGCTCGGTCATGGCCGATCCCGCCCGTCGCGAGGCGGCCATCCGCGCGGGGATCAAAGAGGCGTTGGAATCCGGCGCGCTCCTATGGCTGGAGAATCCTGAGCTCCTGACCGAGGTGACCTACCTTGTGGAGTATCCCTTCGTTGTGATAGGGCGGTTTGACGAGGGATACCTCGAACTGCCCCGCGAGGTCCTGGTGACGGCCATGCGGGAGCACCAGCGCTACTTTTCCGTGACGCGCCCCGACGGGACGCTGGCGCCTATGTTCATCGCGGTGAACAACACCTATCGCGAGGGTCTGGACACCTTCGTGAAGGGGCACGAACGGGTCCTCCGCGCGCGTCTCGAGGACGCCAGGTTCTTTTTCGAGGAGGATCGGAAGGTGCCCCTGGAAAAGCGGGTGGAAGAACTCAAGGGGGTGGTATTCCACGCAAAGCTGGGGACCTCGTATGAAAAGGTGCAGCGCATCCTCCAGCTGTCCGCCTACCTGGCGGACAGTCTCGGGGTGCCCGGAGAGGCGGTGCAACGGGCGGCCCTCTTGTGCAAGGCGGACCTGGTTTCGGAGATGGTGGGGGAATTTCCCAGCCTTCAGGGCATCATGGGGCGCATCTACGCCCGGCTCGAGGGAGAGCCCGACGAGGTATGCGAGGCCATTTACGAGCACTACCTTCCCAGGTTCAGCGAAGATAAACTCCCGGAGGGGGCTGTGGGGGCCGTGGTGGGCATGGCGGACCGGATGGACACCCTCGTGGGATGTTTCGGCAACGACCTCGTGCCCACGGGGGCGGCGGACCCGTTCGGGCTGCGGCGTGCGGCCCTGGCTATCCTCCGGATTATCCTGGAAAAGGATTACGCGCTGTCTCTCACCGAGTGGGTGGAAAAGGCCGCAGCGCTACTCGGTGAAAAGATTGTAATGGCACTTGAACCCCTTACGGAGGCGGTACGGGAATTCTTCGCCGTGCGTTTTCGGGGTGTCCTCCAGGCGGAGGGAATCGCCTTCGACACCATCGAGGCGGTCATCGCCAGGTCGTTCGACGACGTGGCCGACAGCGCCCGGAGGGTCCGGGTCTTGCACGAGTTCCGCCAGGATCCCGCCTTCGCCTCGCTGATGCTCTCCTTCAAACGGGTGGTGAATATCCTGGAGGGACAGGAGATGGAAGGGGACGCGGTAGTCGATCCCGTCTTGCTCAGGGAGGCGCCGGAAAAGGCCCTCTTCGAGGAGACAGAAAGGCTCCGGGACCGTTTCCTTGCCCTGATGGACGCGAAGGACTACCGGACGGCCCTTGAGCTCATTGCCACCCTCAAGCCTATGGTGGACCGCTTTTTCGACGAGGTGCTGGTCATGGATCCCGACGAAGCGCTCCGGCGCAACCGGGTGAGCCTCCTCACAGGCATCCAGCGGCTCTTCTCCCGCTTCGCCGATTTCTCGAAGGTCTCCGCCTCCTTGTAATTGATATCCTTGAAAGAATTGTTCCCAGGCGGTATGGCGCGGGGGAATTTGACAAACCGGCGGTCTTGAATATACTGGAAGGCAAAAAGGAGAAAAAATGCGCAAGGTAATTTTATGTCTTTTCGCCTTTTCCATGCTTTTTCCCAGTGCCTCCAAGGTAATGGCGGTAAACGTGACCCCCTATGATATTTTTAAGGGAAGCACGTTGAACCAGATTATTCAAAGAGGAACCCTCAAGGTTGGCATGGAGGTGGAATACTATCCATTCGAGTATTCGGACAAAAGCGGGCATCCCATCGGATTTGATGTGGACCTGGCAAGGCTTGCCGCAAAGGAATTAGGGGTGAAACTGGTTATCAAAGACATCGAGTGGACCGGATTGATTCCCGCTCTTCAGACGGGAAAAGTGGACATGATTATCTCGGGAATGACCCGGACCTTGACGCGCGCCAAGGCAGTGAGTTTCACGAATCCTTATTTTGTGACCGGTTTATGCGCCCTCATCAGTCAAAAACGTGCCCCCGGATTAACCTCGGTGGACCAGCTGAACGTGAAGGGAAGGATCATTGCCGTCAAAACGGGAACGACCGGGGATCTTATCGCGCGAAAAAGATTTCCAAAAGCGCGCATCAACCGTTTCAAGGACGAGACGGCGTGTGTTCGGGAAGTGGTAACCGGCCGGGCCGACGCCTTTATCTATGATCAATTGTCCATCGCGAAGCATCAGAAAGAGAATGCCGGAAGCACCTACGCGCTTTTGAAGCCGTTTACCTATGAACCTTTCGCCATAGCCATCCGGAAAGGTGATTTTGATTTTTTAAACTGGCTGAATATCTTTTTGGAAACCATCAAGGCTGACGGACGTTACAAGGGTCTCTATGATAAATATTTTCATTCTCTGATTCCGTGATGCGATGGTAAAAAAAATCCTGGCCCGGGTGATTCTCAGTATCGCGGCTCTTGTCGTTTTTTATACCCTCCTTTCGAGCATCGATTATCACTGGGATTGGCGGATTCCTTGGCAATACAGGGAATTATTCGTCAGGGGATTCTTTTACACCGTTGTTATTTCCATCGTTTCGATAGCCTTGGGCCTGGTAATCGGTGTTGCGGGGGGCGTTGCAAGCCTTTCAAAAAATCCGTTTATCAATCAAATGGCCCAGATGTACGTGGAAGTTTTCCGGGGAACGCCGCTTTTGGTCCAAATATACATCTTCTATTTTTGTGTGGCCACCATCGTTCACATGGACAGTCCGATAGTGATTGGGAGTATCACTTTAGCATTTTTCTCCGGCGCGTATATCGCCGAAATGGTTCGAGCGGGAATCGAGTCCATAGATAAGGGACAGGTGGAGGCGGCCAGAGCCTCCGGGCTTTCCGAATGGCAGACGCTCCGTTACATTCTGTTTCCACAGGCCTTTCGCCGAATCATCCCCCCCGTGACGGGACAATTCGTTTCTCTCATTAAAGACTCCTCACTCCTGTCAGTGATTTCCGTCAGGGAACTGACCAAGGCATCGGAGATTATCAACGCCACCACCTATCGAACGTTTGAGGCCTACATTCCTCTCGCGGTTCTCTATATGGTCCTGACTTATCCCCTTTATCATGTAACCCGCTGGCTGGAACGTCGGATGTCCACCCGCGGGTAGATATCATAAAAGACAAGGGAGGGACCGCCGGACTGAAATGCCGGCGGTATCAATGCTGACGTCCCAGGCGAAGATCTCCACGCCCCTTTTTATCGCCTTTCGAAGCTCTTTTCCATAAACGGGGTCGATATCGTCTGCGGGACGAAAGGCTTCGGCATCCATTCGGTTGACCAGATAAAACATGATGGCGCGATGTCCTTTCTTTACTTCCGACTGTAGGTCAACAAGGTGTTTCAAACCGCGGGACGTGACGGCGTCGGGAAATCGCGCGATCTTCTCTTCCACCAAGGTGCAATTCTTGACTTCGATGAAACAAGGGGTTTTCCTTCTATCCGTCAGGAGAATATCGATCCTTGAATTCGTTCCGTATCTTTTTTCGGTTTGAAGGTGGTCATAGTCCGTCAGCTCCGGAATCCTCCCCTGTTCGATGGCTCGCTTGACGATTAGATTCGCGCGCAGGGTGTTGACGCCGACGAATGTGAACGGTAGCTGAATCATCTCTAAGGTGAAAGCCGTTTTTCTCCCGGTTTTTCCGGATAGGGAAAGGTAGACGGTATTCCCCTCATGGATCAGTCCCTTCATGCTTCCCGAATTTGGGCAATGAGCGGTAACCGTTGTGGCTTCATCAATCCGGACATCAACGAGGAACCTCTTGTATCGGCGGATCAATGAGCCGGTAATCAGGTGAGGCCATGGAAGAAAATCGGCAGGAATTTTTCTCGAGGGCATTAGGGGCTTTCCGTCACTTCTCACACATGAATTTGGGCAAAGTGTTGACCCAAAAACCGTTTTAAGGTATATTGAATCATGTTTAATCTATTTATTATAGCACGTTATTTATTGCGATTCAAAAAAGGTTGAGTAGGTTTGTAAGCGCTGGTTGCTTGGGGGAGATTGACTAAAAAAGGAGGGAGTTTATGTCTTCGAAATGGATTTTATGGTTCGATGAAATCGGGATGGGCGACTTGCCCCGCGTGGGAGGGAAAAACGCCTCTCTCGGCGAAATGTACCGGGAACTGTCCTCGAAAGGGGTCAATATCCCTTACGGGTTCGCCATCACGGTGGACGCCTATCATTATCTCCTGGACCATTCGAATATGCGCGAGAAGGTTGAGGCGCTGCTCAATACCCTGGACGTGGATGATATGGGGGCCTTGCAGTTGACGGGAAGCCGCATCCGGCAGATTATCCGTAATATTGAAGTTCCCCAGGACCTCAAGGACGAAATCTTCGCGGCCTACCGGAAGCTTTGCGAGCGCTACGGGGAGGACACGGACGTGGCAGTGCGCTCCAGCGCCACGGCGGAGGACCTTCCGGACGCCAGCTTCGCGGGCCAGCAGGACACCTACCTGAACATCCGGGGAGAGATCGGGCTACTGGAGGCGTGCAAGAAATGTTTCGCCTCTCTCTTCACGAACCGCGCGATTACGTACCGTGAGCACAAGCACTTTAACCACTTTGATGTGGGCCTTTCTATTGCCGTGCAGAAGATGGTTCGGTCCGATCTGGCCTGTTCGGGCGTCATGTTTACGCTGGATACCGAATCCGGATTTCGGGACGTTGTGTTCATTACCGGATCCTATGGGCTGGGAGAGAATATCGTCCAGGGAATCGTGAATCCCGACGAATTTTACGTCTTCAAGCCGACCCTCGCCAAGGGTTACAAGTCCATCATCCAAAAATACCTGGGACGTAAAGAGTTCAAGATGATCTATTCCTCCGAGGGCGAGGCCAAAACGAAGGACATCCCCGTTCCCCAAAAGGAGCGGGACTCCTATATCTTGGAGGACGACGAGATCCTGCAGTTGGCCAGGTGGGCGGTTATCATCGAGGATCACTACTCGAATCTCCATGGCCGGGACTGTCCCATGGACATCGAGTGGGCGAAGGACGGCATCACGAACGAACTCTTCATCGTCCAGGCGCGGCCGGAGACGGTAAAATCCCGGAGTGACGAACTCGTCCTTGAGAGCTTCGAGTTGAAAGAGCGCGGCAAGCTCCTTCTCGTTGGCAAAAGCGTGGGGGAGAAGATCGGCGTCGGGAAAGTGAACATTATCCAGGACGTCAAGGATATCGGGAAGTTTAACGAGGGAGAGGTCCTGGTGACGGAGATGACGGACCCAGACTGGGAGCCCATCATGAAAAAGGCGGCGGCCATCGTGACCAGCCGGGGGGGGCGGACCTGCCACGCGGCTATCATCAGTCGGGAGCTGGGCGTGCCCTGCGTCGTGGGGACGGGAAACGCCTGCGAGGTGTTGCGAGATTACGATTACGTCACCGTTTCCTGCTCGGAGGGGGAGACGGGATACGTTTACGAGGGGCTTCTCGATTACGAGATCAACCGGGTAAACCTTGAGAACCTGGCGCGTCCCAAGACCCAGATCATGATGAACGTGGGCAACCCGGACAACGCCTTCGCGCTATCCTTCATTCCCAATGACGGGGTGGGCCTGGCGCGGGAGGAATTCATTATCAGCAATTACATCCAGATACACCCCCTCGCCTTGGCGCGGTTCGATACCCTCGAGGACGAGGAGGTGATAAAGAAGATCAAGGAGATTACCCGGGCCTACACCGACAAGAAGCAGTTTTTCATCGACAAGCTGGCCCGGGGGATCGCAAAAATCGCCGCGGCCTTTTATCCCAAGGATGTCATCGTCCGCCTGAGTGATTTCAAGACGAACGAGTATGCCAACCTCATCGGCGGCAAGTATTATGAGCCGGTGGAGCACAACCCCATGCTGGGGTTTCGCGGGGCCTCCCGCTATTACGACCCCAACTACAAGGACGCCTTCGCTCTGGAATGCGCCGCTATATTGAAGGCCCGGGACGAGATGGGCTTGACCAACGTGAAGGTCATGGTTCCCTTTTGTAGAACGGTGGAAGAGGGCAAGAAGGTCCTCCGCATCATGGAGGAATTCGGCCTCAAGCAGGGTGAAAACGGCCTCGAGGTTTATGTCATGTGCGAGGTGCCGAGCAACGTCATCATGGCCGAGGAGTTCAGCGAGATATTCGACGGGTTTTCCATTGGCTCCAATGACCTTACCCAGTTGACCCTGGGGCTGGACCGGGATTCGGACTACATCGCCCACATCTTCGACGAGCGGAATCCCGCCGTCAAACGCATGGTGAAAAATGTCATCGAAGTGGCCAAGAAGAACAACGTGAAGATCGGGATCTGCGGGCAGGCCCCAAGCGACTACCCCGATTTCGCCGAGTTCCTGGTGGAATGTGGGATCAACAGCATCTCCCTGAACCCGGACACGGTCATCAAGACCACGCAGATGATTTTGGAGGCGGAAAAGCGCCTGGGCCGGTAGCCGAGAAGGGTCTGTGACGGAACGGGAACATGCGGATTCTCCTGCACATCTGTTGCGCCAACTGCGCCGTCTATCCCCTGGAGAGATTGCGGGAGGAGGGGCACGAAGTCTACGGGTTTTTCTACAACCCGAACATCCATCCCTACCTGGAGTATGAAAGGCGCCTAAATGCCGTTCGCCTTCTGGAAGAACGATCTTCTCTCCCCGTCATCTACCGGGATGAATACCGGCTGGACGAGTTTTTGAGGAATACCGCCTTCCGGGAAAGCCTCCGATGCCAGTACTGTTACCATGCGCGCCTGCTCGCCGCGGCCCAGGTGGCGAAACGGGGGCATTTTGACGCCTTTTCCTCGACGTTGTTCTACAGCAAGCAGCAACAGCACGCCCTGGCGGTGGAGATTGCGGAGTCCATTTCGAGGGAAAAGGGGGTTTCTTTCTACTACGAAGACTTCCGGGAGGGATGGCGGCGGGGGATAGAACTTTCGAAGGAAGCGGGGTTTTACAGGCAGCAGTATTGCGGGTGCATCTACAGCGAGCGCGACCGTTTCCTGGGGAAGAACCGTATCGCGAAGCGGAAATCAAGGAATGAGGGCTGAGATGCTTCCGACCTTCGGACGCTTTCTCGTGTTTACGGGCCTGCTGATCGCCGCCATCGGCCTGCTTCTCATCTTTTCAGACAAGATTCCGTGGATCGGGCGCCTGCCCGGGGATATCCTGATAAAAAGGGGGAAGTGGACCTTCTACTTCCCCCTGGCGACATCCATCATCATAAGCCTTTTGATTACGCTTCTGCTAAACCTCTTCCGAAAGTGAGTTAGGGCCGCACCTTGTCACCCACGATGATTTCCCTGTCGTTCTGTAACACCATTGCCGTGGCTGTCTCTTTCTGCGTGGACAGGACGATCAGGCTTCCTATCCGGTGATCGATGGGTGGCAGCCACTCTTTGCAGCGCCACTTGGAGGTCTGGTAGGGATTCGTCTTTCTCGGGCAGTCCTGGTAGATGCTCAACACGTTGCCGGGTTTCAAACCCGCGTCGCTACCCTTGTCGATATAGAGGACTTTCTCCTGGGCACCCATCATCAGGCCCTCCTTCATCATGACGATATAAGCCTGGATGGGTTTTTTGAACGGGGTGATGACAAGTTTTGAGGGCCAACGCTGGAAACGCCCGATAGGATCCCCCTCGTCGATTTCCATGTAGTTATGAAGGATTCTCGCAAAACAGTAGCGCCCCTCGACGCGGAAGACCTCGATATCCCCGCCCAGTTCCACGAGATATCCTATCTTTTTCCAGGTATCGATGGGGTGATAGACGGTCTTCATGTAGGTAAAGGTGGTGTAGCGGTCTCCAGGATAGACGGTTTCTCCTTCCCGTGCGTAGAAGCAGAGGACGCGGGGTTCGACGTCCATAGGGGTATCATCCGCATTGGTCAGCACCCTGCCGACCTCTTCTAATTTCGACTTGGCGATAAATCCCTCCGCGTGGATGTTCTCGTGTGTCAGGATGGGCGGAGACGGCCTGGGAGCAGGCACCGCCGCCTGAGGTGCCGGCGCGGGCCGTTGCTTTTCTCGGGGCGGCAAGGCTGGCAGAGCCGGTTGTGGGGCCTTGAGCCTGAGGTTGTTCCCCGGGTAGATCCAGTGAGGATTTGGAATATAGGGATTGAGGGCCCAAACCTTGGGCCAGAAAAAAGGATTTTTTAGGAATCTCCCGGAAATATCCCAGAGAGTGTCTCCCTTGGTGACCTGGTAGGCCATCAAAGGCACGGCGATCATAACGCAAAAAAACATTCCGAGCACGAGGCCCAGGATAACGTGCTTCATATTACGGGAAACCTTTTTCCCTGTCTTTTCCGCCTTCATAGTTCCTGCCCCCTTATTTAGACATAACTGACGGAGTTCTATCTCTCCCTCTATACTATATTGACATATAAATGAAATCTATAGTATTGTCAAGCGAATGCCTGGCCTCCGTAAAAGACAGCGTATTCATTTTTAATTATCAAGTTCACTTAAGCCATGGCTCACCCTCCTTATGCTCTAAGAAAACAGATCCTTCACAACCCATGCGACTGGTACGAGGGCATTGGCGTATTGAAAACAGGAAGGTTGGGTGGAACCGGTTGCGTAGCAAAATCTGGATGAATAATGTGCCAGAACAGGCGATAAGATGCCTCGCTTGATCGGCATAGATATCTGAAAACCTTGACGGAACCATG
>Ga0256833_1001965_pt1 | contig 14825 bp, 9 predicted proteins | sample 356284metaG_FD_190535 | JGI IMG/M metagenome (GOLD analysis project Ga0256833, IMG submission 190535) | Hydrothermal vent microbial communities from Mid Atlantic Ridge, Atlantic Ocean - 356-284 | ecosystem: Environmental > Aquatic > Marine > Hydrothermal vents | place: Atlantic Ocean: Mid...
GCCGACAACTTGAGTTCCTGCAAAATGGCCGACAAGCGCGTACGCTCTACCAGTTCAATAAGCGATTGATTACCAGATTTTTCTGTCAAGGTCTTAAAAAGCTGAGTCGCCATACTATCTGCAATAAACCGGCCTAGCATGTTTACATGGCCGGAATAGTCCAGAATATCTGCTACTGCAACTTTTTTCACGCCGCTCCTGACAAGATCTTTAGAGAGATTAGCTGCCGCAGTTTGCAATTCCCCTTCAAAACTCTGCCCCACAGCTTGAGCATGTCCCAAAGACAGAATCAGCCATGCAAGGCAGAAAAGAGATAAAAACCTCTGACAAAAGGCGTATTTTTTCATCGCACCAGCCGCTCCATGATTCGCTGCGCCATTTGCGCTGCAGCCTTGTCCACTGCCTGCTCTTCAGAAACCCCGAATCCGTTGCCCGTCAATTCTACCTTACTGTTTGCTTGTCGTGAAATCAACCTTCCGTCAAAAAAGATGGTACATGTCCTTCCTCCTGCCAGCACAGCATTTGCCGTTTTGCATTTAGTCTCCAGCGTGCCGAGAAGCACCCTGTGGAGGACCTGAAACACGCCAGTTTCCATAGCTGGCGCAAGATTACCATTCAGAACCTTTGCAAAATATCCTTTCTTAATGAAGGCCGATTTCCAAACATTCGATGTGACAGAACTCAAGACTGCCAGTGACGCACGCACCATTTTTGTAGCGAGAATGGTGGAGTGATCATTATCCTTACTTACAATGTGCACTCCACTATGCGGTTTTTTTGTGGGCGCAAGAACACTAATGGCCAACAGTTCGCGCATCTTTGCAAGCCTGCTTTTTTTAGCTTTCAACTTTTCTTCGCGCTTTTTACGTTCCAGCTCAGCGGCTTTTTGCTCTGCCCGTCGTTTTCTTTCTGCCTCAGCTTGGCGGGCTTTCTCAGCTTCCTGACGCTTTTTCAATGCCAGCCAATCTTGAAAGGCCCTAACTTCTTGCCTTGTCATAGGAGCCGCTCGAGTGCCCGTCACTGGGTCATGCACAGGGGCATTAAAAAGCGCATACTCACCACCTTTGCGATGAGTATACCAGACAATGGGATCGCCCGTTTGCACATCAAAGAATGATTTTGGGCTTTTCAATTCCTTTACCCCGCCATTATTCATAACATGCTTAATAATTCTCAAGTCTCTCAGAGCACCCCTTGTAACAGGTAAGCACTTTTTTCCAGTTTTTTGATCTACTTCATATTCAGAAATATGTTTAATTCTATGAAAAATTATAGATTTTTTTGTTAATACATAACACTTTAAAGGATTTCCATTTCTATCAAACCAGAAAGCATCACTTCCAATCCATAGAATAATATAATAAATAACCAAGGACAAAACCAATAATGCCCTAGCTAATACTCTAATCTTATTATTAAATATATTAAATGACTGAACAAATAGCCACAATAAAGGCATCGTTACAGCCGCTAGTATTGCCTTTGTCAAATAAGGATTTAAGCCAAATACAATATCAATATCACCTATAAAACTATTAGCTATATTCTTTACTGACAATATATTTAATACTGTTAAAAGCGGATAAATTATAAGTATAATTAATATTATTGCAAAGATATAAATGATAACTTTTCTTGCCATTTTTTATATAATCCCTTTTGCACCTATTGAGAGCATAGTTTGCGAGTTATGACCCCCCCGCTTTGTTCCATTTATTCCAAATCCAAGCTGCAATCAGGCTGGCAGTAATGCTGATAGCCAATGCGATCAGCAGACGTTTAACTAGAAACCAAGTCATCTATCATATTCCAGCGGCTTCCAATTTTTCCTAAATCCCCATTCACTTGCTCTCTTTCGAAATCCATGAGCGGTGCTTGAGGGAAAATAACCGGTAGTTCCTCAGGTTTCAACCGATTTGTCTGATTTGGCTATCTTGATACGGGTTTCTCCCTTTTGACCATCGCACAAGCCTCAGGTTGGTTCATGAAATGGATGGTGTTGTGCATGGGGGTCGGCGGTCATTATTCCTGCCGGGGCATCTGCCCGGGTTTGCACGCCTTCCTGCTCGGGCTGAAAGGCCGCATGGATGCCCGGGTCAAGCCCGGGCAAGACGGGCTGGACGGGGCGGACGGCTGGCCCGCGAGAGGGGGCAAACCCCTTCCGGCGTGGTGTGGGGATGGAAAAGGCCCGCCGGGGTGGCGGGCCTTTTGTTGGGTCAGGGGGTTTCTTCGGCGGGTGGCTCCGACTGATCCGGGGTGTCCGGCTGCGGGGGCGCGATGGCCTGGGCTTCGGCCTTTGCCCTTGCCTCGGCCTCGGCTTGCGCCTTTGCTTCGGCTTCGGCCTTTTTGGCCAGTTTTTCGGCCTCCTTGCGCTTTTCCTCCAGGATCAGGGCGTCGCGCTTTTCGGCGATCTGCTTGTAGCGGCGCAGCATGCCGCCGGTGCCGGCCGGGATCAGGCGGCCGACGATGACGTTCTCCTTCAGGCCCTCCAGGCGGTCCACCTTGGACTGCACGGCGGCCTCGGTGAGCACCCGCGTGGTCTCCTGGAAGGAGGCGGCGGAGATGAAGGAGCGCGTCTGCAGGGAGGCCTTGGTGATGCCGAGCAGCACCGGGTTGGCCTGGGCCGGGGTCTTGCCCTCCCTGATCAGCCTTTCGTTGATCTCCTCGAGCTCCCACTTGTTGACCTGCTCCTCGGGCAGGAAGGAGGTGTCGCCGGGATCGGTGATCTCCACCTTCTGGAGCATCTGGCGGACGATGACCTCGATGTGCTTGTCGTTGATGGTCACGCCCTGGAGGCGGTAGACGTCCTGGATCTCGTTGATGAGATAGACGGCCAGCTCCTCCACGCCCTTGATGGCCAGGATGTCGTGGGGGGCGGGGTGGCCATCGAGGAGGTATTCGCCCTTCTCGATGATGTCGCCCTCCTGCACCTGCAGGAAGCGGCCCTTGGGGATGAGATACTCCACCGGCTCCTGACCGGCATCCTCCGGGACGATGCGGATGCGGCGCTTGTTCTTGTAGTCGCGCCCGAATTCGACGCGGCCGGTGATCTCGGCGATGACGGCATGATCCTTGGGCCTGCGGGCCTCGAAGAGCTCGGCCACGCGCGGCAGGCCGCCGGTGATGTCGCGGGTCTTGGCGCTCTCCAGCGGGATGCGCGCCAGGGTATCGCCGGGCTGCACCCTGGCGCCGGGCTCGACGGACAAGATGGCGTCCACCGACAGAAGGTAGCGGGCCTCGCCGCCGCGGGCCAGCTTCTTGACCTCGCCCTTCTCGTCCTTGATGACGATGGCCGGCTTCAGGCCGCTGCCGCGCGGCGAGGAGCGCCAGTCGATGACCACGCGCTTGGTGATGCCGGTGGCCTCGTCGGTCACCTCGTGCACCGACATGCCCTCGACGATGTCCTCGAAATCGACAATGCCGTCCACTTCGGTGAGCACCGGGCGGGTGTGGGGATCCCACTCGGCCAGCCTGGCGCCGCGCTTGATGGAATCGCCGGTCTCCACCAGCAGCTTGCCGCCGAGGGGCAGCTTGTGGGTGGCCAGCTCGTTGCCGTGCTCATCGAGAATCACCAGCTGGGTGTTGCGGCCCATGATGATGACATCGCCGTTGGAGTTGCGGCCCAGGTTGGGATTGACGATCTTCACCGTGCCGTCATAGTTGGCCTCGATGAAGCTCTCGGAGACCACCTGGGCGGCGCCGCCGATGTGGAAGGTGCGCATGGTCAGCTGGGTGCCCGGCTCGCCGATGGACTGGGCGGCGATGACGCCGACGGCCTCGCCCAGGTTGACCGGCGTGCCGCGGGCCAGATCGCGGCCGTAGCACTTGGCGCAGACGCCGTAATGGGTCTCGCAGGTGAGCACCGAGCGGATGCGGATCTCCTGGATCTTGGCATCGTTGAGCCGGGCGGCCTTGTCCTCGGTGATCTCCTCGTTCTTCCTGACGATGATCTCGCCGGTGGCCGGATCGGTCACGTCCTCGGCGGCGGTGCGGCCGAGCACGCGCTCGCCCAGGGAGACGCTGACCTCGCCGTTTTCGATCACCGCCTGGGTGGTGATGGATTTATCGGTGCCGCAATCCTCCTCCAGGATGATGGAATCCTGGGCCACGTCCACCAGGCGGCGGGTCAGGTAGCCGGAGTTGGCGGTCTTCAAGGCGGTGTCGGCCAGGCCCTTGCGGGCGCCGTGGGTGGAGTTGAAGTACTCCAGAACGCTCAGGCCCTCCTTGAAGTTGGAGATGATGGGGGTTTCGATGATCTCGCCCGACGGCTTGGCCATGAGGCCGCGCATGCCGGCCAGCTGCTTCATCTGGGCGGGGGAGCCGCGGGCCCCGGAATGGGCCATCATGTAGATGGAGTTGGGCTCCTTCTCGCGGCCGGTCTCCTCGTCATACTGGACGGCGGAAATGTGGGCCATCATCTCGTCGGCGACCTTTTCGGAGCACTTGGACCAGGCGTCGATGACCTTGTTGTATTTCTCGCCCTGGGTGATCAGGCCGTCGATATACTGCTGCTCGAACTCGCTGACCAGCTTGCGGGTCTCGGCCACCAGCTTCTCCTTGGCGGCGGGCACGATCATGTCGTCCTTGCCGAAGGAAATGCCGGCCTTGCAGGCCTCCTTGTAGCCCAAGTCCATGATGCGGTCGCAGAAGATGACCGTCTCCTTCTGACCGCAGTGACGGTAGATCTCGTCGATCATTTTCGAGATCTCCTTCTTGGTCAGCAGCTTGTTGCACAGATCCAGGGAGATGCCCGGCACCTTGGGGATGAGCTGGCCGATCATCATGCGCCCGGCGGTGGTCTCGAAAATCTTCGAGACCCGGTTGCCGTCGTCGTCCAGATAGGAGAAACGCGCCTTGATGCGCGCGTGCAGGGAGAGCACGCCGGAGTTCAGGGCATGCTCGATCTCGGCCATGGAGGCGAAGACCATGCCCTCGCCGCGCTCGTTCTTGCGCATCTGCGAGAGGTAATAGAGGCCCAGGATGATGTCCTGGGAGGGCACGATGATGGGCACGCCGGAGGCCGGATGCAGGATGTTGTTGGTGGACATCATGAGCACGCGGGTCTCGAGCTGCGCCTCCAGCGACAGCGGCACGTGCACGGCCATCTGATCGCCGTCGAAGTCGGCGTTGAAGGCGGCGCAGACCAGCGGATGCAGCTGGATGGCCTTGCCCTCGATGAGCACCGGCTCGAAGGCCTGGATGCCCAGCCGGTGCAAGGTGGGGGCGCGGTTGAGCATGACCGGATGCTCGCGGATGACGTTGTCCAGGATGTCCCAGACCTCCGGCTTTTCCTTTTCCACCAGCTTCTTGGCCTGCTTGACGGTGGAGGACAGGCCCTTCTTGTCAAGCTGGGCATAGATGAAGGGCTTGAAGAGCTCCAGGGCCATCTTCTTGGGCAGGCCGCACTGGTGCAGCTTGAGCTCCGGGCCGACGGTGATGACCGAGCGGCCGGAATAGTCCACGCGCTTGCCCAGCAGGTTCTGGCGGAAGCGCCCCTGCTTGCCCTTGAGCATGTCGGAGAGCGACTTCAGGGGGCGCTTGTTGGCGCCGGTGATGGTGCGGCCGCGGCGGCCATTGTCGAAGAGGGCATCGACGGACTCTTGCAGCATGCGCTTTTCATTGCGGATGATGATGTCCGGCGCGCGCAGCTCGATGAGGCGCTTGAGACGGTTGTTGCGATTGATGACGCGGCGATACAGATCGTTCAGATCGGAGGTGGCGAAGCGGCCGCCATCGAGCGGCACCAGGGGGCGCAGCTCCGGCGGGATGACCGGAATGACCGTCATGATCATCCATTCGGGGCGGTTGCCGGATTGCAAGAAGGCCTCGACCACCTTCAGGCGCTTGGCCAGCTTCTTGGGCTTCAGCGCCGACTTGCACTCGGCGATCTCCACCTTCAGATCGGCGCTGAGCTTCTCAAGATCGATGGCGGCCAGCAGCTCGCGGATGGCCTCCGCGCCGATGCCCATGATCAGGCCATCGGCGCCATACTGTTCCTGGGCGTCGAGATATTCCTCCTCGGAGAGAAGCTCCAGGGGCTTGTAGGGGGACATGCCCGGCTCGATGACGATATAGCTCTCGAAATAGAGCACCCGCTCGATGTCCTTCAGGGTCATGTCGAGCAGCAGGCCGATGCGCGAGGGCAGCGACTTGAGGAACCAGATGTGGGCCACCGGCGCGGCCAGGTCGATATGGCCCATGCGCTCGCGGCGCACCTTGGAGAGGGTCACCTCGACGCCGCACTTTTCGCAGATGACGCCCTTGAACTTCATGCGCTTGTATTTGCCGCACAGGCACTCGTAATCCTTCACGGGGCCGAAGATGCGGGCGCAGAACAGGCCGTCGCGCTCCGGCTTGAAGGTGCGGTAGTTGATGGTCTCCGGCTTCTTGATCTCGCCGTAGGACCAGGACAGGATTTTTTCGGGCGAGGCGATGCCAATCCGGATCATGTCGAAAGACTGCGGCTGGCCGCCCGGATTGAAAATGTTCGCAACCTCTTGGTTCATCTTGGATGTCTCCTCGCGGACATGAGCCTTGCCGGCCCATCTGAAAATCGTCTCTTGCGGGTGCGGCGGCCCCCTGCCCTGGTGGCAAGAGGCCGCCGGCACGGATATTCGCTATTGCGCGGCCTCGGCCTCTGCGCTGTCCGACACCAGCTCCACGTCCAGGCCGAGGGAGCGCATTTCCTTGACCAGGACGTTGAAGCTTTCCGGAATGCCGGCCTCGAAGGCATCGTCGCCGCGCACGATGGATTCGTAGACCTTGGCGCGGCCGGCCACGTCGTCGGACTTCACCGTGAGCATCTCCTGCAGGGTATAGGCGGCGCCATAGGCCTCCAGGGCCCAGACCTCCATCTCGCCGAAACGCTGGCCGCCGAACTGCGCCTTGCCGCCCAGCGGCTGCTGGGTGACCAGAGAGTAAGGGCCAATGGAGCGGGCATGGATCTTGTCATCCACCAGATGGTGCAGCTTGAGCATGTAGATGCGCCCAACGGTGACCTCGCGGTCGAAGGGCTCGCCGGTGCGGCCATCATAGAGCTTCACCTGGCCGGAGGTCTTGTGCCCGGCCAGCTTCAGCATGCGGTTGATGTCCTCTTCCTTGGCGCCATCGAAGACCGGGGTGGCCATGGGCACACCCTTGCGCAGCAGCTGCGCCATGGAGACGAGCTCCTCGTCGGAGGCCTTTTCGATCTGCTCGATCTCCTCGGGCTTGTCGTAGATCTTCAACAGGTGCTGGCGCAGGTCCTTGAGGGCATCGGCGCGGTGCTCGGCGTTCCAGCGGTCGAGCATCTCGCCGATCTGGCGGCCCAGGCCATCGGAGGCCCAGCCCAGATGAGTCTCCAGGATCTGGCCGACGTTCATGCGCGAGGGCACGCCCAGGGGGTTGAGCACGATGTCCACCGGCGTGCCATCCTCCAGGAAGGGCATGTCCTCGTCGGGCAGGATGCGCGAGACCACGCCCTTGTTGCCATGGCGGCCGGCCATCTTGTCGCCGGGCTGGATCTTGCGCTTGATGGCGACGAAGACCTTGACCATCTTCATCACGCCGGGGGGCAGCTCGTCGCCCCTTTGCACCTTCTCCACCTTGTCCAGGAAACGCTCCTCGAAGCGCTTCTTGGTGTCGTCATACTGGGCGCGCATGGCCTCCATCTCGGAGAGCGCCTTTTCATCCGCAAGGGCGATGTTCCACCACTGCGACTGGGGGATCGCGTCGAGAGCCTCGGAGGTGATCTTGCCCTTCAGCTTGTAGCCCTTCGGGCCTCCGGCGGCTTCCTTGCCGATGAGGAAATCGCGCAACCGGCCATAGGTGTTGCGGTTGAGGATCGACAATTCGTCATCGCGGTCCTTGGCCAGGCGTTCGATCTCCTCGCGCTCGATGGCCAGGGCGCGCTCGTCCTTCTCGATGCCATGACGGTTGAAGACGCGCACCTCGACGACGCGCCCGGCCACCCCCGGCGGCAGGCGCAGGGAGGTATCGCGCACATCGGCGGCCTTCTCGCCGAAGATGGCGCGCAGCAGCTTCTCCTCCGGGGTCATGGGGCTTTCGCCCTTGGGCGTGATCTTGCCCACCAGGATGTCGCCCGGCTTGACCTCGGCGCCGATATAGACGATGCCGGCCTCGTCGAGGTTGTTCAGGGCCTCCTCGCCGACATTGGGGATGTCGCGGGTGATCTCCTCCGGCCCCAGCTTGGTGTCGCGGGCCATGACGTCGAACTCCTCGATATGGATGGAGGTATAGACGTCATCGCGCACGATGCGCTCCGAGAGCAGGATGGAGTCCTCGAAGTTGTAGCCGTTCCAGGGCATGAAGGCGACGAGCACGTTCTGCCCCAGGGCCAGCTCGCCCAGCTCGGTGGACTGGCCATCGGCGATGATCTCGCCGGCCTCGATGCGCTCGCCCTTGACCACCAGGGGCTTCTGGTTGATGCAGGTGTCCTGGTTGGAGCGCTGGAACTTCTGCAGGTTGTAGATGTCGACGCCGGGCTTGGTGGGGTCGGTCTCCTCGGTGGCGCGGATGACGATGCGGCGGGCGTCCACCTGATCGACGATGCCGGGGCGCCGGGCGGTGATGGCGGCACCGGAATCGCGGGCCACGCGGGCCTCCATGCCGGTGCCCACCAGGGGCGCGGAGGAGCGCAGCAGGGGCACGGCCTGGCGCTGCATGTTGGAGCCCATGAGGGCGCGGTTGGCGTCGTCGTTCTCCAGGAAGGGAATGATGGAGGCGGCAACCGAGATGATCTGCTTGGGCGAAACGTCGCAAAAATCCACCTTCTCGCGCGGCACCATGAAGACATCGCCCTTGTGGCGCACCAGGATCATGTCGTTCCTGATGCGGCCTTCCTCGTCGAGCTCGATGTTGGCCTGGGCGATGTAATGGCGGCTCTCCTCGATGGCGGAGAGATAATGCACCTCATCGGTGACCTTGCCGTCCACCACCTTGCGGTAGGGGCTTTCGATGAAGCCATACTTGTTGACGCGCGCAAAGGTGGCCAGGGAGTTGATGAGGCCGATGTTGGGGCCTTCCGGCGTCTCGATGGGGCAGATGCGGCCATAGTGGGTGGGGTGCACGTCGCGCACCTCGAAACCGGCGCGCTCGCGGGTCAGGCCGCCCGGGCCGAGGGCCGAGAGACGGCGCTTGTGGGTGATCTCGGAGAGCGGGTTGGTCTGATCCATGAACTGCGACAGCTGCGAGGAGCCGAAGAACTCGCGCACCGCCGCGGCGGCCGGCTTGGCGTTGATCAGGTCATGGGGCATGACGGTGTCGATGTCCACCGAGCTCATGCGCTCCTTGATGGCGCGCTCCATGCGCACCAGGCCGATGCGGTACTGGTTCTCCATGAGCTCGCCGACGGAACGCACGCGGCGGTTGGAGAGATTGTCGATGTCATCGATCTCGCCATGGCCGTCGCGCAGCTCGTGCAGGGTCTTGACCACCGCCAGGATGTCCTCCTTGCGCAAGGTGCGCTGGGTGTCGGGGGCATCCAGACCGAGGCGCATGTTCATCTTCACCCGGCCGACGGCGGAGAGGTCATAGCGCTCCGGATCGAAGAACAGGCCATGGAAGAGGGCCTCGGCGGCCTCGCGGGTGGGCGGCTCGCCGGGACGCAGGACGCGGTAGATCTCGAGCAGGGCCTGGTCGTGGTTCTCCGCCTTGTCCACCTTCAGGGTGTTGCGGATGTAGGCGCCGGTCTCCACGTGGTCGATGTCGAGCACGCGGATGGTCTCGTAGCCGGCCTCGCGCAGGGCCTCAAGCTGCTCGACGGTGAGCTCGTCGCCGGCCTCGCCGTAGATCTCGCCGGTCCTGGGGTTGACCAGCTCATCGGCCAGGAAGGCGCCGGCCAGATCCTCGTCGCTGACCAGCAGCTCCTTGAGCCCTTCGGAGGCCAGCTTGTTGGCCTTGCGCGGCGTGATCTTCTGGCCGGCCTTGATGACCACCTCGCCGGATTCGGCGTCGATGAGATCGTGCACCGGTTTCCTGCCCTTGAAGCGGGCCGGGTCGAAGGGGGTTTTCCAGCCCTTCTTCCTGTCGTCCCAGGTGTAGGTGACGGTGTCGTAGAAGTGATGCAGGATCTCCTCGGTGTCCATGCCCAGGGCATAGAGCAAGGTGGTGACGGGCAGCTTGCGGCGGCGGTCGATGCGCACATGGATGATGTCCTTGGCGTCGAACTCGAAATCCAGCCAGGAGCCGCGATAGGGAATGATGCGGGCGGCAAAAAGCAGCTTGCCGGAGGCATGGGTCTTGCCGCGGTCATGATCGAAGAAGACACCGGGCGAGCGGTGCATCTGCGAGACGATGACACGCTCGGTGCCGTTGATGACGAAAGTGCCGTTTTTGGTCATGAGCGGAATGTCGCCCATGTAGACATCCTGCTCCTTGATGTCCTTGACCGACCTGGCCTCGGTATCGGGATCGATCTCGAAGACGATGAGGCGCAAGGTGACTTTCAGCGGCGCGGCGTAGGTCATGCCGCGCTGCTGGCATTCTTCCACGTCATACTTGGGCGGCTCGAACTCGTAGGTGACGAATTCCAGCATGGCCTGGCCGGTGAAATCGGAAATCGGGAACACCGACTTGAACACCGCCTGGATGCCGCGATCCTCGCGGCCGCCCTTGGGATTTACGATCTGCAGGAACTGATCGTAGGATTCCTTTTGCACCTCGATCAGGTTCGGCATTTCGGCCACTTCCTTGATGTGTCCGAAATTCTTGCGAATGCGCTTGCGTCCTTGTACCGGCTGCGACATTTCCTATCCCTGTATCAAAAAAGTTGACCAAACCACGGGGCCGCCAAAACGGCCACAACGGCTTGCCGCATGCCCCCTTTCCGGTGATGAGGGGAAATGCGGGAAGCCGTCCTTGTCTTTCACTCGTGCCCATGCGGCGCTCCGCCTGGCGCGCCCCGCATGAAGGCGCGCCAGGCAAAGGCCAAAAGCACTACTTGAGCTCGACGGTGGCGCCGGCGTCCTCGAGCTTCTTCTTGATCTCCTCGGCCTCTTCCTTGGAGACGCCTTCCTTGACCGGCTTGCCGCCGGCCTCGACCAGCTCCTTGGCCTCTTTCAGGCCCAGGCCGGTGATGGCGCGCACCTCCTTGATGACGTTGATCTTCTTGTCGCCATAGGAGGCCAGGATGACGTCGAACTCGGTCTTTTCCTCGGCGGCCTCGCCACCACCGGCGCCACCGGCCACGGCGGCCACGGCCACCGGAGCGGCGGCGGAGACGCCCCACTTGTCTTCCAGCATCTTGGACAGCTCGGCGGCCTCCAGGACGGTGAGGGAGGACAGCTCTTCTACAATCTTTTCCAGATCAGCCATTTTTCAGTTTCCTTGACTTTCGGTTTGAACCATTTGGCAGCTCCCGGAGGCTCCGGAAGCCGGTGTTGCGTTGTCTGCCTGATGGGCTCAGGCGGCCTGCTCCTTCTCGGCGCGGGCGTTGAGCACCCGGGCGATCTGTCCGCCGGGGGCCTGCAGGACGCTGGCGATCTTCTGCGCCGGGCTCTGGATGAGACCGATGAGCTGGGCTCTCAGTTCATCCAGCGACGGCAGCTCGGCCAGGGCCTTGACGCCGTTTGCATCGAGAATGGACTCGTCCAGGGATCCGCCAACGATTTCGAGCTTGTCGTTCGTCTTGGCGAATTCGGCGACGATCTTGGGCGCAACCACCGGATCGGCGGAATACATCATGACCGTCGGGCCCTTGAAGCAATCTCCAAGAGCCTCCCTGGGCGTGCCTTGCAGAGCGAGCCTGGCAAGACGGTTCTTGGCCACCTTGACCTGCCCGCCCGCCTCTTTCATGCGGGTGCGCAGGCCGGTGATCTCGGCCACCGTCAGCCCGTGGTTGAGGGTGACGACAACTGAACTGGCGTCCGAGAACACCTCCTTCAGCATGGCCACCATTTCCTTTTTCTTGGCTCTATCCACTTGCTCTCTCCTGTGTGACCGCGCCCCGCCTGAACGGGCCGCGATCCCGGTTGGACAAGCCGCATGCGCTGTTCGCGATCCCTTGCGCAAGCCCTTACCGGACAGGCGCAAAGGCATTCATGCGGCGCTCCTTGGCCTGTCCTCCCGCCCCGGCAAGCCGGAAAGCAGGATGTCGCTGGTTCAAACCGGTCATTCGCGCCAGGGGCGTAAATTCGCGGTTCGTCCCCATCTCATGCGGGCTCGCCCACCCAGGGCGTTTTGAGCGCTCGCGGGAGCGGATGCTCCTGTTTGCGCGCCTGCAATCTCGGACAGGTCTTGACGGGAACCCCGCCTGGGCGGACTTCCCGAAGGGCGTCACGGGTGGCCGGCGGCCTCCCATGGCGCCAAACTCACGCTCACTCGCCGGTGATGGAGGCCAGATCCACCTGAACGCCGGGGCCCATTGTGGAGGCCAGGGAGACCTTCTTCACATAGGTGCCCTTGGCGCCTTCCGGCTTGGCCTTGATGACCGCATCGACCAGGGCCTTGACGTTTTCGGCGATCTTGTCCTCGCTGAAGCTGGCCTTGGCCACACCGGCATGGACGATGCCGGCCTTCTCGACGCGGAACTCCACGGAACCGGCCTTGGCGGCCTTGACGGCCTCGGCCACGTTGGGCGTCACGGTGCCCACCTTGGGGTTGGGCATGAGGCCGCGCGGCCCCAGGATCTTGCCCAGACGGCCCACCAGGGGCATCATGTCCGGCGAGGCGATGGCGCGGTCGAAATTGATCTCGCCCTTCTGGATCTGCTCCACCAGATCCTCGGCGCCGACGATGTCGGCCCCGGCCTCCCTGGCCTGGTCGGCCTTGTCGCCCTTGGCGAAGACGGCCACCTTGACCTGCTTGCCGGTGCCGGCGGGCATCTGCACGACGCCGCGCACCATCTGGTCGGCATGGCGCGGATCGACGCCCAGGTTCATGGCCACCTCGATGGTCTCGTCGAACCTGGCGGTGGCGCGCTCCTTGACGAGCCTGATGGCCTCATCCAGCGGATAGGCCTTGCCGCGCTCGATGCCCTCGCGGATCTTCTTCAGCCGTTTTGCAATTTTTGCCATGATGCCTACTCCACCACCTCAAGGCCCATGGAGCGGGCCGATCCCTCGATGATCTTCATGGCGGCGTCCATGTCGCTCGCGTTCAGATCCTTCATTTTCGCCTCGGCGATCTCGCGCACCTGGGCCCTGGTCACCTTGCCCACGAAATCACGGCCGGGCTCCTGGGAGCCCTTGTTCACACCGGCCGCCTTCTTGAGGAAATAGGACGCCGGGGGCGTCTTCATCTCGAAGGTGAAGGACTTGTCCTGATAGATGGTGATGACGGTGGGCACCGGCGCGCCGGGCTCCATGCCCTGGGTGGCGGCATTGAAGGCCTTGCAGAACTCCATGATGTTCAGGCCGCGCTGACCAAGGGCCGGGCCGATGGGCGGCGACGGATTGGCCTGTCCGGCGGGCACTTGCAGCTTGAGGTACCCTTCTATTTTCTTTGCCATTTTCTTTCAGCCTCTTTGCATTTCACAAGGCCCGCGCAGGCGGGCCCTCTTGAGGTTCGTGGTGCGGCCGGACAAGATCAGTCATGGCGGACTGGCATTGCGGCCTCCCACGGGGCACGGGCGGATGAACCATCCGGATCGCTCAGGACTTGCGCTCCACCTGCCCGTATTCCAGCTCGACCGGGGTTTCCCGGCCGAAAATCGACACCGCCACCTTCAGGCGGCCGCGTTCGTCATCGGCTTCCTCGACGATGCCCTCGAAGGAGGCGAAGGGCCCATCGATGACCTTGACGGCCTCGCCAACCTCGTAGCTGACCGTGGTGCGCGGCTTCTCCACGCCCTCCTTGACCAGCCCGAGGATGCGGTTGGCCTCCTCCTCGGAGATGGGCAGCGGCTTGTTGCCATGATCGGCGCCAAGGAAGCCGGTCACCTTGGGCGTGTTCTTGATGAGATGGAAGGCCTGGTCGGTAAGCTCCATTTTCACCAGGACATAGCCGGGGAAAAAGCGGCGCTTGCTCGTCACCTTGCGGCCACGGCGCACCTCGACCACCTCCTCGGTGGGCACCAGCACCTCCTCGAAGAGATCCTCGAGCCCCTGGGCCTCGGCCTGATGCCTGATCTCCTCGGCCACCTTGCCCTCGAAATTCGAGTAGGCGTGCACAATATACCAGCGCTTTGTCATGTATGAACTCTTTCAAGCCTCGGACGGCGGCCTACTTGCCATAGATCAGCAAATTGACGCCCCAGTGCAAGATGGCGTCAACAAAGAAGAAATAGATGGCCGTCAGGGCCACCATGATCATGACCATGACCGTGGTGATAATGGTCTCGTTGCGGCTTGGCCAGCTCACCTTGGCGGTCTCCTGACGCACCTCGCGGATGAACTGGAACGGATTGAAGGATTTTGCTGCCACGTCACTTCTCCTGCCGCCGCCAAGCTCCGCGCGGCGATGAATTTCCAGGCTGCACAGGCAAAAACGGGCATGTCCGAATCCGGACACGCCAGCCTGAACTCACCAGCCAGCGGCGCAACCTAGCCGAAACACCATCTGAAAGGCAAGAGCCAAATTGTCAATACCTGCCCCGTCCTTTTTTGCCGCATCGGGAAGGAATGGCAGGGGCGGGAGGGATCGAACCCCCGACCTGCGGTTTTGGAGACCGCCGCTCTACCAACTGAGCTACACCCCTAGCCTTCCCTGTTCCCGCCCCCATGGCGCCAAGGCCAACGCGGGCGGGAAATTCCTTTCTCCCTTACTCGATGATCTCGCTGACCACGCCGGCGCCGACGGTGCGGCCGCCTTCGCGGATGGCGAAGCGCAGGCGGTCTTCCATGGCGATGGGCGCAATGAGCTTGACCTCGAAGGTCACGTTGTCGCCC
>Ga0256833_1001966_pt1 | contig 14823 bp, 7 predicted proteins | sample 356284metaG_FD_190535 | JGI IMG/M metagenome (GOLD analysis project Ga0256833, IMG submission 190535) | Hydrothermal vent microbial communities from Mid Atlantic Ridge, Atlantic Ocean - 356-284 | ecosystem: Environmental > Aquatic > Marine > Hydrothermal vents | place: Atlantic Ocean: Mid...
TTGGGCGAAAGTGCATCACCTACATTACAAGATTCATCTGAGAAAAAAACCATAACTGCCGGATTTTCTTTCAAGAAAACATTGGCATCGTCCAAAGTTTGTGCAAATATATAACTCATTTTTTAATTAAAATTTAGACCGCAAATATATAATTTTTTTTGTTTTTAGTACAAAACCTATTTTTTTGACTCTATATAAATGAAGACACTTTTATTTGAGTTGAAATATGCAAAAAAATAAACAAGATATTTTTAATCAAAATGACAATTATGTGCGATTGTTAGAAGCATCTAATATCGATTTACACAAGAAGTTGCATAAAACAAAACGGAAAAATATTATTTTCTTTTTGTCTTTCTTGACACTTGTCAGTCTTATTATTGTTTTCTTTTTATACAAAAATCATTTTTCTATAAACGATGATATTTTTAAAAATCATCTTTCTACCGTAAAATTTGATAAAACCAAATTACTAATTCAGGATAATTCGGGTAAATATTATGAAATTAATACCTCGACAAATCTCAAATATTTAGCAAACCAAGATTTATTTGTTGAAGTCAATTCAAATTTTATACGATTTTCAAACTTACAAGTACCGAATATTAAAAACTATACATTTAATATATATACACCCGATAAAAAATATAAAATCATACTGCCTGACGATACCAAAATACTTCTAAACAAACAGAGTAAAATAACTTTTTCAACCAATAGAAAAACTACTCTCACTAACGCAATTATTGAAGGGGAAGCATTTTTTAAGGTTGCTCATAATCCCAAACAGGCTTTTGTTGTCAAAGCTTCGGATATGAAAGTAAAAGTATTGGGGACTGCCTTTGATATTTATAATTATAAAGATAAAAATAACACAAAAGTATCGCTTTTAAAAGGTTCGGTTGAAGTATCCGCCTACAATAAAAAAACAAAAATAAAACCCGGGGAAGAAGCCATTTGTTCGGATAATAAATCAATAAAAGTTAAATTATCAAACGTTTATGATGCCATTAATTGGACAGAAGAACAATTTTCGTTTAAAGAAATGAAACTTTCAAAAATAATTACTAAATTAGAGAAATGGTATAAGGTGCGTTTTGTCTTAAAAGATAAGAAATTAAAAAATCTGCATTTTACGGGAATTATCATCAAAAAACAAGGTTTAAGACAATTTCTAAAAACCTTACAATATACCGAAAATATACGTTTTTCAATGGATGGAAACACAATCATATTAACAAAATAACTATTATTACTATGAAAAATAATATAAATATACGGAAAACAAAGTTTGGGCTTTTATTAAGTTTATCCTTTTTGTTTTTCTTATTTTTTACTTCGATACAAGCTAAAACTTGTAGCAATTTTAACCAAACGAAGTTTCAAATCGACCTTCAAACTAAAAAAATGAGTTTAAAAAATTTGTTTACATCACTAGAAAAACAAACCAATTATCATTTTTTCTACAACTCCGATTTAAAAGAATTGAACCATCAAGTTGAAGTAAAATCCAAAGGCGAGACTATAAATGTCATTTTGGACAGTGTACTTCCAAAAGTTGGATTGGAATATAAAATTGAAGGTCATAAAATTATCATTCGAAAAAATGCTACACATAAATCAATCTTAAACAAAACAAAACTCGGAAATGAAAAACATATAAGTGGCGTTGTAACAGACGAAACCAATATGCCCTTGCCCGGTGTTAGCATCTTAATAAAAGGAACAAACAAAGGAACTACAACCGATTTTGACGGAAAATATGAAATAATGGCTTCCGTTGGCGATGTTCTGATTTTTTCATATCTCGGTTATGACAATAAAGAGATAAAAATTGCAAATCAAAAGCTTATCAATGTTCAGATGCAACCTTCTAAAAATGTTTTGAATGAAGTAATTATTGCCGGTGTTGCTTCGGGAACGTCTAAAAAGAAAATGTCGGTTTCGGTAACAAAAGTTAAATCCGATAAAATAAATATGACAGCTCAACCTTCCATCGCCAAAGCTTTAAGTGGAAAAATTGCCGGTGCTACCATTAGTTCGTTTAACGGTTCGCCGGGATCAAGTGCCCAAATTGTATTGCGTGGTGCAAAACAACTCAACGGCGACAAAGGTCTGATGATATTGATGGACGGCGTTCTGATGAACGGTTCGCTTGCCGACATCAACGCCGATGATATTCAATCCATTGAAGTAGTTAAAGGTGCCGCCGCATCATCGCTTTACGGTTCAAAAGCCGCTAATGGTGTTATTGTGATAACTTCAAAAAGAGGAAAAAAACTAAAAAATGACGAAACTCGCGTTACAGTCAGAAACAAAGCAAGTATGCAACAAATAGCCAAATACTTGGAATTGGCTCAACATCACCCTTACGAATTGGCGCTCGATTGGTTGAGTACAGACAAATATACCAAATACAATTTCGTTAATTATCCTGCCGATTATGACGGTGCTTGGGATCCACGTGTTACAGGTGTCAGACAAATAAAAAGAGATGCTTATATGGATTTGCCCTACCGCGTCAATCACGATTTTCAAAAAGAATTGTTTACCAAAGGGCTATCCATAACAAATTATGTTTCAGCCGCTCATCGTGGTGATAAAACAGCGATGTTTTTATCTTTTGAAAACTATAAAAATCAGGGAATTGTTATTGAAACCGGCGGTTACAAAAGAAACAGTATTCGTGTAAATATCGACCATAAATTCAATAAAAAAATAAAACTTTCCGCTAGTAATAATTTTATCAAAACGCATAATGATTTTATGGGTGGAGGAACCAGTGCGTTTTCTAACGCTTTGATGTTAGAACCCGATGCTAATGTGTATAAAAACAATCCCGACGGACAAAAATATTTCTATTTTCCCAACCAATGGAGTCAAATTGTACATAATCCCTTATACGATTTATGGCGAAAAGAAAGTCATTCAAACAAAATGAGATATTTGGGAAGCTACAAGCTAAATTGGAAAATTACCAAGTGGCTTTCTTGGAAAAATGAATACGCTACGGAAGTGCAATTTTATGATAGTCAGAAATATACGCCTTTTGGAACTTATGACGGAATTGAAAACGACCACTTGATAAAAAATCACGGAAATATGTCTGCTTACAATTCCAAAAGAATCAGCCAAACATATCGAAGTACTTTAAACTTTAAACACAAATGGAACGATTTAAAATTCAATGGAAAATTAAGCGTTCTACACGAAGACAATACTTTTGAAAGCAAATCTACCAAGCCAAACAGCGAATTTGATTTGCCCGATTTGCCTTCGTTTAATTATTTATCTGAAACAACCACTACCGATTATCATTCAAAAATTTTAGCAACAGATTTATTTGCCATTGCTTCCTTTGATTATAAAGACCGTTACATTTTAGATGCCTTGTATCGCCGTGACGGTTCATCATTATTCGGTGAAAACGAAAGATGGCAAAATTATTATCGTTTTTCGAGTGCATATCGTTTGACAAAAGATATAAAAATTCCCGGCGTTCAAGAGTTAAAACTGCGTGCCGCCTACGGAATTGCAGGTTTACGCCCGGGTTTTAGCTATCAATACGAAACATTTAAAAGTGTAGCAGGCGGAGGATATGCGAAAAACACCTTGGGAAATAAAAACTTAAAACCTTCGCGTTCCGCCGAAACCGAAGTAGGAATAGATGCCTCGTTTTTGGACAGATTTTACTTGGAAACAACCTATTCATACACCAAAACAACGGACCAATTTGTGCTTAAACCATTAGCACCGATGTTTGGAGGGTTTAAATTCCAATGGGTAAACGACGGAACAGTTGTATCCAAAACTTATGAAGCAATGCTCAACGCTAAAATATTGAAAAAGACCGTAAAATGGAATGCAGGAATTACTTTTAGTAAAACAAATTCAAGTATTACCGATTTAACCATACCCGAATTCAGTACAGGACCACGTTCGGCTTTCCGTGTTAAAAATGATGAAGAATACGGGACAATGTACGGTTGGCAATTCGTAGAAACTTTGGAACAAATGAAAGCTCAACTGCCTGCTGGTGAGGATATTAATGATTATTCCGTAAATTCAGATGGATTGGTTGTAAGAACCGCCGATATAGGAACCGTTAACGAAACACCTTTCCATTTGCTGGACGAAGACGGAAACAATAAAATTGTAAAAATAGGAAATGTAACGCCGGACTTTTATATGTCATTTAATACAACCGTAAAATATAAGAATTTTACTTTTTATACACTTTTGCGATGGAAACAAGGTGGCGACATTTACAATGCAACCGCTCAATATTTAGTTCGTGATTTACGACATCCGATGATGGATCAAATCCACACAAAACCCGAAAACAAAAAAACCGTTAATTATTACCAAGCGCTGTATGATGCCGATGCGTTAAATAAGTTTTGGGTTGAGGACGGAACTTATGTAAAAATAAGCGAAGTTTCTTTGTTTTATACTTTGAAATTGAAGAATGACAGTAAATTCGGGAAATATCTGAAAGGAGCAAAAATAGGTGTAAGCGGAAACAATTTGTTTACATTTACAAAATATTCGGGCTACGACCCCGAAGCAGGATACAAAGGATTTACCTTTGATAATTACGGTTATCCGAATTTTAGAAAATATTCGGTATCATTAGAGTTAAACTTTTAAAATTTAAGACAGATGAAATCAATATATACAACAATTATTTTATTAGTGATTATCAGTTTTACATCTTGTACGAAATTAGATGTTAAAAACATTAATAATCCCGATACCGAACACGTCGTTTCGTCACCCGAAGGTTTAAAGGCATTGGCAAGTGGACTTTTCAATCAATGGTTTCGTTCGGAACAACACAATTTGGACTCGCCTGGTCCTGCAATGTGGGTAATGGCAGACTGGGGAACAGTTACTTTTGCTAACTATTCGTGCGTAGATATGTCAAAAGAACCACGTGAGTTTTTAAACAATACACCATCGTATCGTTACCATAGAAATTACAGGAATTTCTGGCGAAATATGTACAGCATTCTTTCCAGTGCCAATGATATTTTAAAAGGAATAAACAATGGTATCGAAATAGGAGAAAACGGTGAAGAAACGCCAATGGTTAAAGGAATGGCTTATTTTATGCAAGGACTTGCTAACGGTTATATCGGTTTGGTTTATGACAAAGGTTATCCATCGGACGAAAATACCAATTTTGAACAACTGACCGAATCCGATTATCACGAATCCATTAGAATGGGAATTGAACAGTTAAATAAAGCGATTGATGTTTTTGAAAATAATAATTTTACCTTGCCACAAGAATGGATGACACACCCTTATACCAATCAGGATTTGGCAAAAATTGCCCATTCATTTGTAGCCAGATTAATGGTATATTCTGCTAGAAATCAAGCCGAAACAGATGCGATTGATTGGCAAGAAGTACTAAATAATGCACAAGCAGGAATTACGGAAGATTTTGCCATTGACGGCGATGGAAACGGAAGCGATAGAAAATGGATGTCGTGGCTTAAATTTTATATGGCTCGTGCTTCTTGGGGAAAAGTAGATATGAGAGTAGTTCATATGCTCGATCCCTCTCAACCTGCCAACTGGCCTGATGCCGGAATTAATGCTTTGCCAAACCAAGGGGTTTTAAATTCTCCCGACCATAGAGCTACTACCGATTTTGCTTATAGTTCGGCAAACAACAGACCCGAAAGGGGGTTGTATCGTTGGTCGTGTCAGCGTTATACACGTTTTGATGATTATATTTCTGCTCATTTCTTTGCACCCGTTGTATTGATGCGAAAAGTAGAAAATGATATGTTTATAGCCGAAGCACAAGCAAGATTAAATAATTTTGCCGCCGCCGCTACAATTATAAATTCAGGAACAAGAACTACCAGAGGACATCTACCAAATGTTTCAAACAACGGAAACGATGTAATGAAAGCCATTTTCTACGAAAGAACAATAGAATTACCTTTGACCGGAATGGGAATTGAATATTTTGATATGCGACGGACAGACCAATTACAGGACGGCTCACTTTTGCATTTTCCGGTTCCTGCCCAACAGTTGGAAATATTACAAAAACCTTTTTATACCTATGGAGGAATAAATCCACAATACGGTGTTCCCGGACAAGATGTAGCTATAAACGGTTGGTACACTCCTACTCCCTAATAATTTTAAAAAAATATTTGCTATGAAAAAAATTTTATATATAATCCCTATTCTATTTTTATTTGCAATAATTACAAATTGTAAGAAAAAAGATTTACCTGAATACCCTGGAAGTTTAATCAAACACGGATTGGTAAATATAGTTATGCCAGGCTCCGACATCAATGACCCTAATATGCGAATGTATGCTTTTAGCGGTAATCATCAGAACGATTTAAGTGCCTTGCCATCAGGCGATTGGACTTATGAATTATGGATAAATGTTGACCCAATGGCTTTGATAGGCAATAAAGATGCTTTGGCTGGTGTTTATGCGGGAGGTGCTTGTATCGGCGACAGAAGACATATTTTTGAATTATATTTGATAAATGACGATGACCCCGATGCCGATTTTGCCATAAAATACGGTGCTTTACACAGTGGCGACGATTTACAAGTCGCTTCTATGCAGTCGGATCAAGCGACTGAAAATCTGCATTTTAATGAATGGATACACGTTGCCATTTGTCGTTCGTCGTCCGATAATACAACACGTTTTTTTATCAATGGAAAATTAATTGACAGTAGTACCGATAACGTTTGGAAACAACCTGCTAATAATGATACTTTTTTAGATTTTAATTATATGTATCGCGGCTCGCCGATGTTTTTCTTTAAAGGTGGAATGGATTTAGTGCGTTTATCAACTGTTTGCAGATACACACAAGATTTTACTCCCAGAAGAGAAGAACCTTATCTGGTTGACCAAAATACATTACTACAATTAAATTTAGATGAAAATTTATCATCATTTAGTCCGCCAAATGATTTTGATAAAATTGAAATAAAAGGTTTTTATGACTATTATATAAAAGTTCATAAAGATAATACTTGGTATCACGAACCGGATGAATATTTGCCTTTGGGGGATTATTAGGTAAAAGGTAAAGAGTTGAAAGGGAAAAGGGGGAAAGGGAAAAGGTTGAAAGGAGAGATTCCGATAACTATGGGAAGGGAAGTTATAGGTTTGAGTTTTTGATTTTGAGTCAAATCAAAAATAACAAAAAGCCTTCCTTGAATGTTTTGCAAACCTTCAAGGTGTGAAAACAAGCAGGGGGTGAATGATAAAAATTAAAATATTGAATTTGAATAACGAACAGTGATGATGAGCAGACCTTCAAGGTGCTTGGAGACCTTGAAGGAGAAAACGAAAAAGCTCCATTGGAGCGATATGTTTATAGCCCTGTATGAGCGAAGCGAATACAGGGATTGAAATAGATGGATTGTTTTGGGGTTTGGCGGAATTTTTGCTTTTTTTTAGCAAAAATTGTGACAAACCAAATTAGGAATAAAAGGAAAAAATTTATAAAGAATAATCAGATAATAAAAATATCATAAAAATGAAAAATATAAATATAAAAAATCTATTACAAATTTTATTTTTGTTATTTGTAATGAATTCATATTCACAAGATTACAACAAATTAGCTGAACAAGCACGTAATTTTTATGCCGAGTTTTTTAATGAAGTTCGTACGCCTGTTGAAGTTGTTAATATGAACAAAAACACAAATGATAATTTTGTCGTGAATTTTAGTGAAGGCGGTTTTATTATACTTCATAAAGTTAATCATCATTTTGAGGTATTGTCTATCAAACCGAAAGGGAAATTTTTAATGTCAAATAAAATTTATATCCCTGATATTTCAGTAGCAGAAAAAAGAAATATTGATGCAAACGAACTTGCTTCTGTTCCTGCATTTTCTCAACATAGAAATACCACATATACCGATGTACCAAATTTTATGACAAACGAATGGGGAAGTGTAAATTGTATCGACGACCAAAATAATATCGTTAATGTAACCAATTATTATACGCCTTCGCATTGTTCGGCAGGTTGTGTAGCTATTTCCACTTCACAAATTTTGCATTACTATAAATGGCCTATTATCGGAGTTGGTAACAATGTTTATTCTGATAATTATAATGGTTCACTGGTAAGACACGGAGCATTTATGGATAAGGAAAATTATGATTGGGCAAATATGTTGGATAGATATATGTATGTTCATTCTACGGACGACCAACGCAAAGCCGCCGGTAAATTGGTTTATGATGTTGCTGTTGCTTTGGAAATGAATTTTGAACCAACCGGCTCCACCAGTAATGTGAACAAAGTGCCTTATATTTTAGCAAATTATTTTAGATATACAGGACATTACGAAGATATTTCTTGGTCAGGGTTTTGGAGCAAAATGTATAGCAGTATGCAAAAACACAAACCTGTTTCATTGCCTATTGAAGATAGTGCAGGGAACGGTCACGCAATGGTTGTTTCGGGATATAAAAGAATGAATAATAAAAACTATTACTACGTCAACTGGGGTTGGTATAACTCGGGAGGTTTAACAAATGGTTGGGAAAACTTGCAAGGTTGGGATAATTCTACACAAGGGTATAACACAATTTTAGGTGCTTTGTTTGATGCTGTTCCCGAACCCGAGATTACCTCAATTACGCCTACCGGTACAGGTAACGACTTTACAATTCATTGGGAAGTGTCACAAAACTTGCCTTGGGAAGAGTTTACATTAGAGGAAAAAATTGATAATGGAAATTGGCACACATTGGCAAGCGGATTAACGACGCAAGATTATACAAAACACAATCCGACCGGCAATGTTTATATCTATCGTGTAAAAGCAAAATCAAACGGGGGATATTACCTAAATTCTTGGTCGGAACAAGTGCCTTATTCTCCTACGGGAAGTGTTAACGGATTTGGCAGCTTTGAAGGCAGTCAGTATTGCTACGCTAAACAAACACCCGGTTACGACTTGATTTTTAATCACGATTATACTTTTGAAACGTGGATAAAATTACGTTCGGGAAATCAAAATGGTGATGTTATTTTTGACCAAAATTATATTTTCTCATTGGAAATTGAGGATTTAACTTCCGGTGATTATTCGGTAGTTTTTAAATGCCCTGCAAGTCAAGATGCTTTACATTCCAATGCAAGCGGAACAAAATTACAAATCGGGCAATGGCATCATATTGCGGTTTCAACCACAGGAACAACTACACGGTTGTTTATCGATGGTCAACAACGTGATATTAATACGAGTAATCATTTTCATTTGAACAGTTCAAATAATGCCATAAATATAGGTGAAAGATATAGAAATGGAAATTATTCAGGATACATCAAAGCCTATTTTGATGAAATTCGTTTTTCAAATATAGGTAGATATTCTGCTGATTTTACGCCTAATCGTTTGCAAGCATTTACGGTGGACGACCATACAAAAGGCTATTTTAGGTTTCAAAATGTACATCGAAATCGTTTGAAAGACGAGGCATTTAAAATGAGTTTTAAGGTAAAAAACCAAACAAATTATGTACGGTGGAAATTTGAATATTTATCACCTTCGGCTGGTGTAAAAGATGAATATTTAATCAAGGAAAATGTAATTGTTTATCCTAATCCCTCTACTGATTTTATTTATGTTAAACAAAAAAATAACGAATTGGATTTGTCTAAATATAAAATTGAATTGTTTGATGTCAACGGAAGAAAAATGTTTGTAAAGAAAGAAAAATATTTAGATGGTTATAAAATTGATGTCAATCATTTGTCAAAAGGAAATTATTTATTAATTTTAGAGAATGATAAAGTGAAGGCTAGTAGAATGGTGATTGTGAATGGTGAATTATGAATGGTGAATTATGAATGGTGAATTATGAATGGTGAATTATGAATGGTGAATTATGAATGGTAAATGGTGAATGAAAATAATAGAGATCCTTTACTATATTTATATAGAAACGAGAGTCAAGCTCCCCTCTATGAGAGGGGCTGGGGGTGTGTTTTTGAGGTAAAAGGTGAAAGGTGTTTGATGACGGATGACCGATGACGGAAGCGGGAAGCAAAAGCTTTCCTTGAAGGTTTTGTAATCCTTAAAGGTATGCAGATATATGGTAAAGACGAGGCATGCCTTGTCTAAAATGTAAAGGTTGTGTACCTTGGTATGTATTAACGAAAAGAAAATTGAAATATTGAATTGAATAATGGGCATTGATGATGAGCGATGCCTTCAAGGTACTTGGATAACTTGAAGGAAATAAAAGCCTAGCGGCGTGGCGGCGTTTTTATATATATTCCGTTAGATTGAACGAACACACCCCTAGCCCCTCTCATAGAGGGGAACTGTGAACGTTGAACAGACACACCCCTAGCCCCTCTCGTAGAGGGGAACTGGTTGGCGGAATTTTTGCTTTTGGGCAAAAATTGTGACAACCCGTTAGCACAGGCGATTGACGTAATGAAATGTTGTTGGCGGTGTGCCTCGCGTGAGGGATTGTAGCGGTAGCTCACGCATTGCAAAACACTACAAAAACACAAGTAAAAGAGCGACCTTAGAAGCTCCTTTTTCTGGTTTGTTTTTGTGTGTTTTTGCAGGTGGGACTACAAGCGGAAAGCCCGACCCCGTGGACTTGTGCGGCGGATTTGTGGTAGGGGCACGCCCAAATTTGAATTTTATTGTTATGATAAATAGCGGAATAAATAAAATGGTAAAATATATATAAACAAAAAACAAAAGTTATGAAAACAAAATTATTATCTTTAATTATGATGATTTCGTTAAGTTTGAGTCTTAACGCACAACAAACGGATTACTGCTTGGGATTTGATGGTGTTGCAAGCAGGGTTAAATACACTAATGATGCTAAACTGCAAGAGTTAGATGGCGCAACTGATTATACCATAGAGTGTTGGGTGTATCCTACGAGTTCGGACATTCACAATCGTGTTTTATTAAAACGTTTCTATTCATTTGCTCTGACAATGTATCAAAACAATAATCGTAGGGTATATTTCACACGTTATTTGAACAATGGGGCTGATAGAACTTATGTTAATACTTCAAATGATGTTTTAAACTTAAATCAGTGGAATCATATTGCAGTTGTTAACAACTCTACGGACAATACTTTAAAAATATTTGTCAATGGCGTTAATGTAACCTTAGATGATAGTGGTAATCCCGGCGATCATACGGCTCTTACCTTAGATGCCAGCCCGGGTGCCAGTGCCAATTTTTATGTTGGTTATGGTGGGGTAGGAACTGTCCCTTTTGCATATATTGATAAAATAAGGGTTAAAACAGTGGCTGAATCGTTGTCAAATTTGCACACATCGGATATAACTTTGCAACCTTATACGCCTGATGCGGATACAATTTTGTTGTTAAACTTTAATGAAGGTACGGGAACAACAACAGTGAATGATGTTAATAGTGTTGATGCCGAATTACAATGTAGAGGTGGATGTGCCGAAATACCTACTTGGCACGAAATTGCTGCGGATATGGCTGTTGGTCAATTTGACCAAATCGATTTTAGTGTTTACCCAAATCCTGTTCAAGGAAATAAATTGACGGTTAATGCAAATGAAGTAATTAATAATATAAGCATTTTAAATATTGATGGCAAAGTTGTTTTTAGTGCTGATTACAAGGAACTTAATAATTCAGCCGTTGATGTAGATTTGAGCGGTTTAAAACGTGGTGTTTATTTAATCAAAACAACTACTGTAAAAGGTATTGGGGTACAAAAAGTTTTGAAAAAATAGAAACTTGACTACTCTACGTTTTTTTTGACGTATAAAGCAATTTTTAAACAAAGTTACTAATCAATATTTTAGTAACTTTGTTTCTTATTATTAATTGAAGTTTCGGAGTAAATAAAAGAAATTGAAAATATTAGATTCTTCTTCCGATAGTTATCGGAAACGCTTCTAAGGTCGCTTCGTTCTGTCCCGATTACTATCGGGAGACAGTCGTATTCGTTTAACTTTCACGTTAAAACAACGCTCTGTCATTCCGAACATAGTGAGGAATCTCTTTCTGCAATAGATTAACATGTTAATAATCAATAAATTGTAAACTCCGAAACTTCAGTTATTAACTACTTAAATATACTAAAATAACAAAAAAAGATTTATTTATCATCATTATCAAATTATTCGGATTTTATACATTTGTCAAATTTTTATTTACAACATTTCAGAGACCTTTCTTTCTTAATTTCCAATAATAAGATAAATTATTACACTTTTGCATTGATGTCAATTCCTCTATTTATTTCGTTGTTGTTGTTTATTGGCTTGGTTTTTTATGCGGACACGGTTGTACAATTATTAAAATTAGATAGAAATTTTGATGATGATAGAGTTGAAATTGGTAATCTGAATTTGAATAATATATTGATATTAGCAGTAGTGATTATCGGAGGTTTTTTGATATTAGACAATATTGCCGCCTTAGCAAGTCGCTCTTTTTATATGTTTCAAAAATTGCAAATGGGCATTAATATATCCTATTTTGATAAAACAAGTTTAGTCATAAGTGCTATAAACGTTATTATAGGTTATATTTTGATAACCAATTATAAATCTGTTGCTAAAATACTGAAAATCAAATAAATAGAATTTACTCAAAAGTAAAGTTATTAAATATTCCAAACTTTACTAAGTTAATTTCTACGATGGGTTCAGTGATATGAAAATACTTTTCCCTGCTCTATTTACTCAAAAAAAAATTACATTTTTTTTCGTGATTTTACGGTTTGGAAAACCCCATCAAAACAACATTCTAAGCTGAATACCGCCAACGTGAACCGCAGGGTTTTGTTCGGATAATCTGAGATTATAATTCAAATTCATTTCGAGGTATGAGGTTAATTTTTGCCTTAAATTAAATTCGTAAATGATATTTTTGCCCTTTTGCAAACCTTCAAGCATTTGAAAAGCCACCGGCGAATGTGAATTGCCCGAAAATTGATTGTAAACAAAATTAAACCGGGTGTAAAAACTGTATTTTTTTTGTGGAAATCCGGTATATTGCAAGCCTATTTTTTGCATCTTTAAGTTTTCATTTCCTGATAAATTTTCCTTACTTTTAAATTGATAATATAATTTTATTTCATATTTTTTGACTTTAAAATAATGAACAGCTTCTTCAATTTGCTTGTTTCTCAATTCAAAATTTTTGCTAGCATAATTCTCTGATACTTCTTTGTTTATTGAAGTAGATAAATTTTGAGTCCATTTTAAATATCGGATAAATTCGTGTCGTGTTTCAACAAACAACCTTTCAATTTGTCGTGTTTGTTTTCCCACCACCAACAGATGTTCATTGGTCATTTTTTGTAAACCGATATGGACAAAATATTTTTTTCGACTGCGATTGAGAAATAAATCATTTTGCAAAACACTATTGAATAAAATGGGATTATCCGGTTGCCATTGAAAAGACAAAAATCGATTATTTTGAACGATTTGATAATTTGTTTTCAGCTTAAATACATTGTAAAAGTGCTTAACAAAACTTTTTTTGAAATAGGCAGACGGATTGATTACAAATTGCCAACTGTACGCATTGTTTTGCGTCGGAATGAGTTTTTGTGAAGGCAGAACAACCCTGATATAATTTGCTTGATCCGAAAATACGGCTATTTCAAACTCATTGATTTCCTTAATGCCATTGTTGTTGTAATCGTTCCATTGGTAATTTCCTTGTCCGGGGGGAGTTTCTACAAAAAGCCACTCGTCTTGTAAAATATTTCCGTTAAAAGTCGTTAGATTGAGCTTACTCAAAAATACTTTCTTGTATAGATATTGTTTCCAATCTGCATTGATATTCAAATAGTTACGATTGCGATTCTGAAAAAATGAAAGGCTTTTCCTGTAATTGGAAAACAAAGCAATTTTTCCCGTTTTATAATTTCTGTGAAAACCCGCAAAAAGCCTTATCTCTCGACTTGCTTTATTGAAATGATTAAAACGAATACTGTCATTTTCCGTTAATCGAAAGCCGGTTGTAAATCCCATTTTTGACGAATCTCTTTTTGAAATTTTGGATTCTATATATTTATAGGTATAATTTAATGTATCCAAATTGGCATTCCGTTCTTGATTTCTTTTTTCAAAATGTATAGTGTTAAGCCAATCCATCTTTTTCAATTTCACATTGAATTTATTATCAAAATCGAGCATCAACATTTTAGTTTTTGGGGTTTTTTGCAAGGTATAACGATTGGTTGCAACCCAATTTACCTTGTTAAAATGCTGATTGCCTTCTACATAAAACTGCTCGGCACGCAACGTATCCCGTAGTTGATAATACCTTAAACCGGAAATCAGATGACTCATTTTTTTATCATAAGCAACACCAACATCAACCAAGTGCTGTTTACCGAAAATACTATCGATTTGCCAACGCCTGTTAAACTCAACATCGTAGTAAGGGTCTAGGGCGGTAAAATTTTTATGAATATAATCGTATTGTCCGAAAATGCTTAATTTTTGAATAGAATCTTTTGAAATATCCGTATTAAAATTAAGATGTAAAGCTCCGCCGATATTATCATTATCATCTTTTGATGAAAACAAGTTTTTATCCGTATTGTTTAAAATCATTTCGGAATTAAAATCGGTTTTAGCACCAATTTTTGAATGAATTTTTGTGCCTAAATATTGCTTAGCGACAGCCGGCGTTAACTTGATAACCGGTTCATAATCACCCATATATTGTCCTACGAATTTATATATTTTTCCGATAGCCGTAACCTTGTCAATCTTGTAACTACCCTTGTTTTTTCCTACAAAAGAAAAGC
>Ga0256833_1001967_pt1 | contig 14818 bp, 14 predicted proteins | sample 356284metaG_FD_190535 | JGI IMG/M metagenome (GOLD analysis project Ga0256833, IMG submission 190535) | Hydrothermal vent microbial communities from Mid Atlantic Ridge, Atlantic Ocean - 356-284 | ecosystem: Environmental > Aquatic > Marine > Hydrothermal vents | place: Atlantic Ocean: Mid...
CAATCGCACTATTTTTTACAGGTATTATTAGTATATTTATTCAATCTATAACATTCTTAACTGTCATTTTTACATTTCAACTTGTTTTTTACTATTATCTATTTTTTAAGTTCATAAAAAAACAGAGGGCTAAAATAGATGAGGAAAAGATAGGTTTTGTAAAGAGAAAAGAAAATAACTACTATATTGTTGATTTCCCAACTGGATTTAAAGGAGAAATTCAGTGGAAGGCTATATCTAAAGAGGATTTAGAGATTGGGGATAAAGTAAAAGTTAAATCTATAGATGGGAATATACTAATAGTAGAAAAGGTATAAAATTCAAAAGATTGTAATAACTTCCTTTAAAGATTTAGTATAATTAATATGTAATAAAGGTAAGGAGAGGAGTTATGACTAGAGAAGAAGCTATTCAAAAGTTATTAGAGACAGATGAGGAGTTTAAAAATTGGTATGAAGAACACAAAGAGTTAAAGTGGAAAGTTCACAAGTTAGAAAAACATTTTCCACCAGACCCGGAGCTAGAAGCAGAACAGGAAAGATTAAAAAGAAGAAAGCTATATCTAAAAGACTTAATGGAAGCTAGAATTAAGGAGTTTTTAAGTAAACAGTAGATATATCTGAAAAGAAAACTACTACCTTATGGCAAAATTGCCATTTTCCTTTGATTTTTATATCAGCTATCTTTTTGATGTGATTATTCACTATAAGCTGTATACTTGGGATGTTAATAGTTTTTACTACATCCAGTAAATCCTTAATTTTCCTTTAATCCAATCCCATAAAATTTTTTTTGCAGTTCTATCTAAATCTGGTTCTCCACCACTTAATCTGTAATTTAATTTTTCAGAGATATTGATTAAAACTTTATAAGGATCTTTTTCCTTTATTTTTATTTTATAGCTTTCTTCCAAAGCTTTTGGATTATTATTTATAACTTTTTCTAAGAATTTTATTGAAGCATAAATAGGGTCTTCCAATTTTTCCGGTAAATAGGAGCCTTTAAGTGCTAAATCTTCATCCTTTTCCAATGTGATTATACCGGGAGTGTCTATTAAAAAAACATTTGGATAAAGTTTTATGAGCTGTTTACCTCTTGTCATTCCCGGTTTTGGAGAAACTATTGCCACTTTTCTTCTTTTCAAACTGTTTATTAAAGAAGACTTCCCAACATTTGGATAACCTAAAACACCTATCTTTATTATTCTTTTTTCCTTTGATAAATCCTTTAACAACTTACTAATTTCTCTTTCCCCTATTTTATTGTGTGCAGAAAAGAGAATAGTTGGAAATTCTTTAGATAACTCCTTTTTAACTTTTTCTGAGAAATCTCTAGGAACTAAATCAACCTTATTTACAATTAAGTAAAGTTTTTTATTTTGAGCTTTAGCTAAATCCTCGATAACTTTATTTCTAGTTTCAAAGGGAATTCTACCATCTATCACATGGAATATAATGTTAGCCTCAGACAAAATCTGTTTAGCTATACTCTTTTCCCTTAACCACTCTCTAGGCTTACTCATTAATTTTCCCTATCAATTGAAAAACTTTACTTCACAAAGTATATATCTTTTAAAGTTCTTCCTTCTTCTCCCCAATCTAAACCATAACCAACAACAAATTTATCGGGAATTTCAAAGCCGACAAAGTCTGCATCATAATTAACTTCTCTTCTTTCCTTTTTATCAAGTAAAACACATGTCTTTAAATTCTTAGGATTTTTTTTCTGAAAGTATTCAACTAGAGCTTTCAATGTTCTACCTGTATCAATAATATCATCTATGAGTAATACATTCTTTCCCTTTATATCTACTTCTATATCTTTTTTGAAAACTATATTTTGTGAGCTTTCCATTTTATCAAAGTAAGAAGATACAACTACAAAATCAATTTTTATATTACTCCCTAACTCTCTAACTAAATCAGCAAAAAATATGAAAGAGCCTTTTAAAATTCCTATTGCTATAATCTCTTCATTTTTATTCATTTCTTTTCTAATTTCATCAGCTAAACTCTTTAATCTTGATTTAATATTACTTTCTGGAATAAGTATTTCTAATTCCTTATTTTTTATTCTTAAACTCAATGTTGTTTTCCCCTTTACTTTATTTCATACTTTAAAGGTTGATTTTTAATAAATCTAGAAATTTCCTCTACAGTTATATCTAGTATTCTCTCTGAAGCATCTTTAGTATAGTAAGCCAAATGGGGAGATATGATAACATTATCTTCTTGAAGTAAATAGGATTTTTCCAATAACTTTTCAAACTTTATAGCTGGAATTTCTTCCCTTTTTAGCTCCTTTTCCTGTAATTCTACCTCTTCTGTATCTATAGTATCAATAGCCACTCCTCCAGCTAATCTACCTTCTTTTAAAGCTCCAACTATAGCTTCTAATTCAACAACTTCCCCACGGGATACATTTACAAGTATGGCATTTCGCTTTGTAAGTTTAATGTTAAATCGGTTTATTAAGTATCTAGTAGATTTTGTATATGGAAGATGAACAGTTATAATATCAGACCTCATTAATAGCTCTTCTAAACCAACATACTCAACATTATATTTTTCAATAAGCTCTTCTTTTTTAGACCTATCATAGGCAAGAATTTTCATTCCAAAACCGAAAGCTATCCTTGCAACATGTGAACCTATCCTTCCGGTTCCAATTATTCCTATAGTTTTTCCCATCAAATCTATTCCCATTAGACCATATCTATTAAAATCATGTTTACTTAATCTCTCTATCATCGGCTTCAGTTTTCTAGCTAATGCAAGAATTAATGCAAATGTAAACTCTGCAACTGTATTATTTCCATAATCAGGTATATGGGATACTTTTATTCCCTTTTCCCTAGCATACTCAACATCTATATGGTCGTAAGAGGCTGACCTTGTTATTATAAATTTTAGATTTGGTAGTTTATCAATAACTTCTTTATCAATTTTTGAGTATATAAAAATACTTATAATTTCCGCATCTTTATAGTTAGAAACGTTAAACTTATTTAATGCATCGTTTGTAAAATAGAATTTCTCAGCTAAATTTAACTGTCTTAACTGTTTCTCTAAATGTAGCTTTTCCCAGTTTTCAACACCGAAAAAGTAAATCTTCATTAAGTTTTCTCCTATCTTAAACTGATTAAATTAAAAATTATTATACTTTTTTATGATTTTTCTTTAAATTCAATTTTTAGACAAGCTTGAAAATCAATTCTGACGAATTGTAAATCAATTCTGACGAATTGTGTACCAATTCTGACGAATTATGTATCAATTTTGACAAATTGTGTATCAATTTTGACAAATTATGAGTCAATTCTGACAAATTGTGAATCAATTCTGACGAATTGTGAGTCAATTCTGACGAATTGTGTCAATTTTTTGTGAAGGCCTGAATTTTTATTCATCAAAATTTCACATTCTAATAGAAAGATAAATAATGAAGAATTAAAAAAGGGGATTAAAAAATGAAATATTTAATAAAATCTTTATGGATTTTAGGGTTGAGTATCTTTCTTTTAACTTCCTGTAGTGGATTTAATTATGATAGATTAGTCCAAGAGGAATTATATAAGAGAAAGGAAGGCAAAATAAGTAAAATTTTTGAAACAAAAACAAAATTAGAATTGCCACTTAGAACATTTGGAAGGGATTTTGCTTATATTCAGTTTAAACCATACACAATAGGAATTTATCCTATACAAAATGAAACAAATGCTAAGAGTATCCCTTTAACTATTCAAAGAATTATTTTAACTGCTGGTTATAAATTAATTTCATCACCTATAGCTTTTAGTAGATTAAAACTTATAGATGTAAACTATCTTGAAGATAGATACTTTTTAGTTGCATATAAGAGAGGTGCAATTATTCCCACATCTATAACATTTAGTATAGAGGGTTCTATAACTGAGTATGACACAATTATAGAAAGTTATAATGATTTTAGTGGTGATATAACTGTAGGTGGTGGCTCCACAACGACAGATGCAGGGGTTTCCTTTAACAAATCTGAAGGAATAACAGTTTTAACTTTAGATTTAAACTTCTTAAATAAAAAGGTAAATGCTCTCTTACCTTTAGGATATTCCTCAAACTCCCTTGTTTTGGCTCGTAAAGGTAAAGGAAATGCTTTCTATCTCTATCTTCTTGGAAACGGTATAACACTTGGAAGGGATATTTATGTGATAAACTCAACAAGCTTAGGCTTGAGATTTTTAACAGAATTTTCATTAATACAACTGTTAGGTAGAATTGATACACTTCCATACTGGCATTGTTTAAGAGATAGAAATGTTAAAGATGATTTACTTATAAGATATATGAGAGAAGAATGGTATAAATTATCTGAGGAAAGAAAAATGTTGAGATTTTCTAAAATTGCCAAGTTATACTTTGGCTATTATATAGCTAAAAATTTACCTGATGATATAAGGGGTAGAGTTATCTTTAATCCAAAAACTAAAGAAGGTAAAGAAAATACTGTTAGATTAATGACCCTTTTAAGAAAATTCTATAAATTGGATAAAACAGACTTTTTCAATTTTAACAGTTATCTATACATATGGAAAAAATCTCCCTTCTGTAGTTATCCTTATAATAAAAAATTAGATATATTTTTAGAAAAAAATGTAGATATAAATACCTTCCAAATATCTAATAAATTTGACCCTGTAATGGAAACAGTTTTAGATTGGTCTAATTCTCGCTAACTTTTTCCTTTCTAACTTCTTGATAGCTTAATCCATAATAAACAAAATGTCCTTGAATTTTTTTATCCTTACTGAAGTAAAATTTAGAAATAACATCTATCTTTCTATCTTCATCTGTGTAAATGTCATACTCTAATAATGCTTCATAATCTCCCTTAAGCCATAAACCTCTTGGTTTTATCTTTAGTTTTGGATATAGAGATAGGATTATCTTAAAGTATTTTCTTAATTCATCTTCCCCAACAAGTGTAAGTTTTTCAGGAAAAGCCTCTTTTACTTTTGGGTCGAAAAGCTCTGCAGATTTTGAATAATTTTCCATTATTTTATCTATATTCTTCTCATTCCAACCTTCTATCCAGTTGTCTATTAACTTTTTTAAGTCGTTCTCCATTTTTTCTCTCCTTTAATCTTTTATCACTTTTAAAGGTTGTAAAATTCTGTTTTCTTTTATCTCTCCTATTCCTAAAAACTTATTTTGGGAAGAAAACACTTTAGCTAAGCCTTTAATATTATAAGGAATTTTAAATCTTTGACCATATATAAATCTTAAGTCGTATTCTTCATCAAGTTTTATCTCAGGAAAAAAGTATAAAGCTTTCTCTAAAGGTATAATTAACTTTTGAACTTCCTCTAAAGGCATTCTAAGGATTTCCTCTAATCCTTTTGCATCTTTAACATTAAATAAACCTATTTTTGTTCTTCTTAAAGAATAAACATAAGCTCCACAGTTTAGTTTATCTCCTATATCTTTAACCAAACTTCTTATATATGTTCCAGAAGAGCACTCAACTTTTATCTCAAAGTATGGAAAGTTTATATTTAATATTTCTATATCATAGATATTTACAACTACAGGTTTTAACTCTGGTTTTAATCCCCTTTTAGCAAGTTGATATGCTCTCTTTCCTTTAATTCTCTTTGATGAAAATGGAGGTGGTATCTGTGGATAGCTTCCAATAAATGAGTAAACTACTTTTTTTATATCACTTTCAGAAACTTCACATTCTATCTTTTCTATTACCTTTCCCTCTCTATCGTATGTATCTGTTATTTCTCCAAGCTTACCTATAGTTATATACTCTTTATCTAATTTTTGAAAATATTCTGTAAATTTTGTAGCTTTTCCTAAAGTTATAATCATTAATCCAGATGCACTGTAATCTAAAGTTCCAGTATGTCCTGCCTTTGATATATTAAAATGTTTTTTTAGTTCTAAAACCAGATTGTTTGAAGTAATTCCTTCCGGTTTATCTACAAGTAGTATTCCATTATTCATCATATTTTTCCTTAAAATTAATTAACTTAAAAATTTCCCTATTTTGAAATTTTTGAAATAATTATTAGGAGTAGGGACAGAATAATACTAATTAAGATAGATGTTGTTATTGGGAAGTAGAAAACAAAATTATCTCTCTTTATGTATATATCTCCCGGTAGTCTTCCTAGATTAAAAGGTAATTTATCAAAAAAAGTTAGAAGTAAACCTAATACAGTTAAACCTATTCCTACCAAAAATATAAACTTACCTATCTGCTCCATCTTTTACCAAATGTTCTTCAAAAGATTTATAAAAAGTTTAAATAGAAGAAAAATGAAGTTTTTTAACTTTTATCTTCTTCTTCTTTCTTCTTTGATTTCCTGCCTCTTTTCTTTTTCTTTGTTTGTTCCTCAGATTTTTCTTCTTCGGTTTTAGTCTCTTTTTTACTTTTTCTACCTTTTTTCTTACCTTCAGTCTTTTTTTCTTTAGCTTCCTTTTCAGTTTCTTCTATATTTTCTTCTTTAGCTTCTTTTACTTCTACTTCTTTTACCTTTGCATTTTCCTTTAGGAATTCGTAAACTTTTTTCTTTAAAATTCCATAAATTATGTTATTTATTAATCCTTCTTTCTCTAAATACTCTCTAACTTGTTCAGGAGTAGCATTATAAGTTTTAGCCATTTCCTCTATTTCTTTATTTATCTCTTCATCATCAACCTTTATATTCTCAAGCTCAGCTATCTTATTAACTATAAACATTAATTTAACATTTTTCTTAGCCTGTTCTTCTAATGAGGGAACTGCTGCCATTAACATATCTTGACTAGGTTTAACTCCAACACTTTCTAGCTGTTTAGCATACTCTTGGATTAAATAATTAAGCTCTGCCTTTAATAAAGACTGTGGCAACTCAAAATCATTTTCATTAAGAAGTTTCTCAGTTATCTTATTTTCTATTTCTGTATTTTTAGCTAACTCTATAGACTTTTTTAAATTCTCCTCTATCTTTTTCTTAGCCTCATCTACATTCTCACCTAGATTTATCTCTTTTACAAACTCATCATTAAATTCAGGTAATACCTTTTTATAAACTTCTTCAATTTTTACCTTTACTGTTGCTTTTCCAAACTCTTCTCCCTTCTCATTAAATAGAGGAACATCTCTAACTTCTACCTCATCACCTTTTTTCTTTCCTAAAATTTCTTTCTCTATTTCTTGCCTTAGCTGATTTTCACCAACAACTACCTCAAAATTATCCTCCTCAGTTTCTCCTTTATCAGTTTCTATGTAATAATGTATTTTAATCTTATCTCCATTTTCTACTTTTTTGTCAGCAGGTTCATACTTTGCATATTGATTTCTAAGCCTATTTATAGCTTCCTCTATATCTTCAGGTTTTACTTCCCTCTTTGCAATTTCCACTTCTAAACCTTTATAATCTTTCAATTCGAACTCTGGAGCAACTTCAAAACTTAAAGTAAGTTTTAGTTTATCTCCATTTAGCTCCACATCTCCAAATGATATTTCAGGAGAAACAGGTGTAAGATTATATTCTTCAATTATTTTTTGAAATTTCTCATTTATAAATCTTTTAGCAACTTCTTCTTTTATTGCATCTTTATACTTTGCTCTAACCACACTGTCAGGGATATGTCCCTTTCTAAAACCCGGAATATTAACATTTTTCTTAATTTCTTTTATTACATCCTTAATAAGTTTAGAAATCTCTTTTCCATCCTCTTCAACTGTTATAATTCTAACTAATCCTTTTTCTTCAAGATTTACTACCATAAAATCAACTCCTTATATAGTTTTTATTAAATTTAAACAAGGCTTTATTATATCAAAAGGTTTTAAATTTTGTTAGAATTTTCAAAAAAAAGGTTGGGGAAGTAATAATATGTTAGGTATAATTGGAGGAAGTGGGCTCTATCAGATTGAGGGAATAAGAATAATTAAAGAAGAAAAAATATTAACTCCATATGGAGAGCCTTCAGACAACTATATAATTGCTGAGTATAAGGGAAAAAAATTGGTATTTCTACCTAGACACGGTAGAGGTCATAAATATCCACCACATCTAATAAACTACAGAGCTAATATATGGGGATTTAGGAAGTTAGGAGTAAATAAAATTTTATCTGTTGGAGCCGTTGGAGGTATTAATCCACTGTTAAAAGCAGGTGATTTTGTTATAACAGACCAATTTATTGATTTTACAAAAGTTAGACCAAATACTTTTTATGAAGGTGAATACACTATATACGATGAAACAGATAATAAAGACGATTTAGTAATGGAATATTTAAGAAATAATAGAGTTGTTCATATTGATATGACAGAACCTTTCTGTGAAGAAATGAGAAATATATTAATAAAAAGTTGCTCTAAATTAGGATACAGATTTCATTCAAGAGGTTGTTATGTAGCTACTGAGGGACCAAGACTTGAAACATCAGCTGAAATAAAAGCCTTCTCTCTATTAGGTGCTGATGTTGTAGGAATGACTTTGGTTCCAGAGATTGTTTTGGCTAGAGAGTTAAATATACACTTCGCAAGTATTAATGTTATCACAAATCTAGCCGCTGGAATAAAAGGAGATAGACTTACATCTGATGAAGTTATAGAGATGATGTCCAAAAAACAGGAAGAGTTAAAAAATATTTTGATTGATTTTATAGAAAATTTATCGGACAACTTTAATTGTAAATGTGAAGATGTATTGAAAGGTGCTGGTATTTAGATTTATTATGCGAGCGGAGGGAGTCGAACCCTCACGGCCTTGCGGCCACGGGATCCTAAGTCCCGCGCGTCTGCCAATTCCGCCACGCTCGCAAAAATATGCCTAACTTAAACGTAATTTCTTAATTGAAAACTTATTTTAAGGTTTTTAGAAAAAAATTTCAAGCAACTGTATCTGTTCAGGATATGGTGAACAACTACCGATAAAAATTTTAACAATTTCAACTTTAGCAGGAGTTCTTAATCCTTAAATATATCTTTAGCCTCCTATTTAACTCATCTCATAATTCCTCTTCTGTATTCCTTATCAGTTTTTCTACATTTGAGTTTGTCTTTGGAATTTTGGGATAGCTAAAGTTTTGTCTATAACAGTAAACTAATAATACATTTTTTCTTTTGATTGTCTTTTTACTTTTTCCTTTATTAAATTTATTATCTTTCCAAAATAGCTTATTTTATTTTTAATTTTATAATCCTTTTTCCTTTCTACTTTATTTTATTTTGATAATTCTTATCTAAAATGAACATGCATAACATGCATAATAAAATTAGATTTAAAAAAGAAAACTTCTAAAAAAAAAGAAAGAAGGGAAAAACTTCCCTAACTTTGAAGGTTATATATTGTCAATAATTCTATTAAATGTTTCACTAGGTCTCATAGCCTTTTCAGTTTTTTCATCATCAGGATGATAGTATCCACCTATATCTTTCGGAGAACCTTCTGTAGCTCTTATTTCTTCTAATATTTTCTCTTCGTTAGCCTTTAACTCTCCATAAACTTTAGCAAACTTTTCTGCAAGCTCTTTATCTTCAGTCTGTTCTGCTAATGCTTCAGCCCAGTATAGAGCTAAGTAGTAGTGAGAGCCTCTAGTATCTAACTGTCCAACTTTTCTTTTTGGAGTTTTATCATTTTCTAAGTATTTAGCAACTGCCTTAGATAGAGCATTTGCAACTATATCTATTCTTGGATTGTCTTTTTCATGGAGAGCTTTTAATTGCTTTCTAGCTAGTTTTAAAGCTTCAACAAAAGCTAAAAACTCCCCTAAGCTATCCCATCTTAAGTGTCCCTCTTTTACAAACTGTTGGACATGTTTAGGTGCCGAACCACCTGCTCCAGTTTCAAATAATCCACCACCTGCAATTAATGGGACTATAGATAATGACCTTGCAGATGTTCCAACTTCAATAATTGGGAATAAATCAGTTAAGTAGTCTCTTAAAACGTTTCCTGTTGCTGAAATAGTGTTTTCTCCATTTCTAAATCTAGCAAGTGTATATTTCATAGCATCTTCTGGAGCTTTTACAAAAATCTCTAAATTTTCAATATCATATTTAGGTAATTCTTCTTTTAACTTCTCTATTAGATTTTTATCGTGAGCTCTATACTCATCTAACCAGAATATAACAGGATAACCTGTTTCTTTAGCCCTATTGATAGCAAGTTTTATCCAATCTCTTATAGCTATATCCTTAGTAATACAGCTTCTATATATGTCTCCTTCATTTACACAATGCTCTATTAATACATTACCATCTTCATCAACAACTTTTATTTTTCCATCTGCAGGTGGGAAGAATGTTTTATCATGGGAGCCGTATTCTTCAGCTTTCATAGCCATTAAACCTACATTCTGAACTGTTCCTATCTTAGTTGGGTCAAACTGTCCTCTAGCTTTTATATCTTCAACTATCTCTTTATACATAGTTGCATAACTTCTGTCAGGAATACATAAAACTGTGTCGTCAGTTTCTCCAGATGGTCCCCAACCTTGTAAACCGTTCTTTATTACAGCTGGCACAGATGCATCAATGATAACATCGTTTGGTCTGTGTAAGTTTGTAATTCCCTTATCACTGTCAACCATATACATTCTTGGTCTTTTAGCATAAATCTCTTCTAAAGTTTTCTTAATTTCATTCTGTTTCTCTTCAGGTAATTTAGATAATTTATTTTCTAAATCAACTAAACCATTGTTTGGATTAAATCCGATTTCTTCTAGCTCTTTTCCATGTTTTTCAAATAACTCTTTATAGTAAACCCTTATAGCATCTCCAAATATAACAGGGTCTGAAACTCTCATCATTGTAGCTTTAACGTGTAATGAGAATAGAATATCATCTTCTTTAGCCCTATCTATAACCTCTGCAAAGTATTCTCTTAACTTTTCTCTATTCATAAATGTTCCATCTACAACATCACCTTTTCCTACTTCTACCTCTTTTAAAACAGTTTGATTTCCATTCTCATCTTCAAAGATGTATTTGATTTTAGTGTCCTTCTCAATTATCACTGATTTTTCATTTTCATAGAAATCTCCTGACTTCATATGTGCTACATGAGATTTGGAGTGTGGAGAGACTTCTTTTAATCTGTGAGGATGTTTTTTAGCGTAATCTTTAACAACTTCAGCTAATCTTCTGTCAGAGTTCCCTTGTCTTAAAACAGGGTTAACAACTGAACCTACACATTTCATATATTTCTCTCTAATTTTCTTCTCTTCTTCAGTCTTTGGCTCTTCAGGAAAGTCTGGTAATGGATAGCCTTGTTCCTGAAGTTCCTTAATTGTTGCTACTAACTGAGGAATAGAAGCTGAGATATTTGGTAATTTCATTATGTTTGCTTCTGGTTTCCAAACAAGCTCACCTAGATAAGCCAAATCATCATTAACTTTTTTATCTTCAGGTAAGATGTCAGAAAATTGTGCTAATACTCTACCTGCCAATGAGATGTCTCTAACTTCGATTTCTACATCTGCATCTTTTGTAAATGCTCTCATAATAGGTAGTAAGGAATAGCTCGCCAATTGAGGGGCTTCGTCAACTTTTGTCCATATAATTTTTGCTTTTGCCATACAGTTTTCCCTCCTAATAATTTCTAAAGATTTAGATAGTGTTTTTTAATATTATACAAAAAATAAAACGCTGTTTTAAAATTTTAAACAATAATAAAATTAATGGATAAATCAGTATAAAATAAATATACAGTGGTTTCTTTTTTTATTTTTGGCAAAATTTTTGCTTTCAATAATATAAAACACCTCTTCAATATATAACTAACAGTTTAAATTTTTGAGGTAAAGTTATGATAGAGTTTTTAAAAAAAGTAGGTGTAGGAAAAAATAAGTGGAAAGATTTAAGCTATGAAGAAAGCCTAACTGCCCAAAGGGAAATATTAAATAAAAGTGTGAATGATATACAGTTAGGTTTTTTCTGGGGAGCTATGAGATTAAAACATCCGACTGTAGATGAGCTTTCCGGATTTTTAGATGCTTTAAAGGAAGAGACAAACTTTATAAACACTGAAGAGTTATTTCCCTTAGACATTGCAGTAAATTATGATGGAAAGAATAGAACCATACATATTCTCCCATCTTCAATATTTATAGCAACTGGTGCTGGTGCAAAAATTATAGGACATGGAAATGAAAATGTTCCCTCTAAATTTGGAATAACATATCACCAAGTTTTAAATGCTATGGGTTGTGAGTATCCTAAAAATCGGGAAAATATTTTAAAAGCTTTAGAGTTGTCAGGTTTCAGTTTTTATCACCAAAAACTTTATAATCCCAAATTACATCTCTTATTACCAAAGAGAAGAAATTTTTATTTAAGAACCTATCTAAACACTATTGAAAAAATTATCAATCCTTTTAAAACAACTAAGATTATAATTGGAGTTAATCACAGTAATTATATATCTAAATATGAAGAGTTAGCAATTTATTCAGGCTTTAAAGATGTTTTTGTTGTAAAAGGTTTAGAAGGTGGAATAGAACCTTTTATTGATAGGGAAACGAAAATATTTACAAATAGAGCTTTCTCTTTAACAATTTTGTCAAAAGACAGAAACAATAATGTATCCATTTCAAATAAAAATGTATCTCTTAAAGAAAATGCTCTTATAAATTTATCTATACTGAAAAATGAGGATAATCCATTTAGAGAGTGGGCTATTTTAACTGCTGGAATTTTAATAGTAGCTTACGGTCTAACTGAAGATATAAAAGAGGCAATAAATGTAGCAGAAGAAAGTTTAAAATCCGGTGTAGCATATGAAAATTTTGAAATATACAAATCAATAACTAGGAAGTAAAAATCTTTTTTATGTTTCTATTTTAAATCCTTTAGGTAATTCTGGAAATTTTTCTATATAAATACTCTCTGATGGAAATGCAAATGATGAGCCGTTTCTCTCTACTATCTCCATTATTTTTAACATTACATCCTGTTTAATGGCTAAATACTCCTCCCAGTCTGCAGTATCAGTAAATGTATAGATAAATATATTTAATGAGCTATCTCCAAATTCATCAAAGTAAACTAATAATGTTAAATTTTTATCTATTCTTGGATGTTCTATAAGCATATTTTTTATATCTTCAACTATTTTTCTAACTACCTTTACAGGCGTATCATATGTTAACCCTACATACATCTTAATTCTTCTATTTTGTCTCCTTGAAAAATTCTCTATAGGATTGTTAGCGATATAGCTGTTTGGAACAGTTATTAATGATTTTTCAAATGTCCTTATCTTTGATGTCCTTAAACCTATATCTTCAACTATACCTTCCACCGAACCGACTTTTATCCAATCTCCCAACTTCATAGATTTGTCTGCTAATATTGTTAAACCACCGAAGAGATTTGCTACTGTGTCTTTCGCCGCTAATGCAAAAGCTAAACCACCTAGTCCCAGAGATGCTACCAGTGCAGAAACATTTATTCCCCATTCCTGTAATATAGAGGCTATACCTAATACTATTATTAGTAATTTTAAAGTTTTTATGAAAAAATTACCTATCTCTTGAGATAACTCTTTTCCAAATTTAGCGGAAAATTTGTATATTTCGGATTTAAAAGTGTTTACTATATTGTAGAATATCCAAAAAACTGAAATAATTACCAAAGATTTAATTAAATGTTGAAAAAATATACCTTTTATTCCAAGTATTCTTATGGATGACCAAATTCCGAAGACTATAAATAAATATCTAACAGGCGGGATAATAACTTTAAGAATTTTATCATCAATTTTTGTTTTGGTTTTACTAACAATCTTTTTTAAAATTTTGACTATAAAGTATGTAAATATCTTTCTAAAAGATAGGAATAATAAGAAAACTAATATAGAAAATATCCATTTGTATAGAGGAATACCAAAAATTCTTTCTGAGAAAAAGTTTATAATATCCTTACTTAAAAAACTTAATAAGAAGTCCATATTTATCTACACTTTAACTTTTAAAGATATTAATTGTAAATTCTAAACTTCCTGATAAACTGAGTTTATCCCCATTTTTTAATGGGAATTCCTGCATAGGAAGGAGTTTTAAACCATTTAAATATGTTCCATTTGTGCTGTTTAAATCTTGAACAAACCAAGTCCCATCTTTGTACATAAATTTTGCATGTTTTCTAGAAACTGTTTTATATCTCTGCAAGAAATCTCCACCTACCCCATGTCTTCCAACAACATCTCCGTCTCTAACAACAATCTCAAAATCATCACCTTTTAAAACAAGTTTACTTTTAGTTAAAATAACTGTTTTTTCACTTTCTTCTAAATCAAGCAAATCAAATGGAAGTTTTGTATCCTGTGTTTTTTGCTCCTCCCCAGTTTTATTTATTTCATCACACTCAACAGGTGGAATAGATGTAATATCCGTCATACAGTTTATACATATTGGCTCATCAGGAGGATTTTTAGTTCCACAGGTTGGGCATATCTTACATAAGCTCATTCAGTATCTCCTTCATATCTTTTTGATAAGGTATTCCTAATATATATATATCGTTATTCTTTTCTACGATCTGCAAGTGTTTATTTTTCTTCTCTTTTCTATATTCATTATAAATTTTTTCAAGTCTTTTGTTAAATATATACATCTTTTGATTATCTGAACCTTTCCATATGGAATCTGTTTCTAAACCATCTACAAATCTTCCAGAGATTAAAACATCTATATATTTTAAAATATTAATATATCTATCTTTTATTTCTTTATACTCATAACCTGTATATACAAGAATATCTTTAAATCCATTTAACTTTAGTTTCTTTAATAAATACTCCAATGCTTTTGGTTGGTCAAAGGGTTCACCA
>Ga0256833_1001968_pt1 | contig 14803 bp, 9 predicted proteins | sample 356284metaG_FD_190535 | JGI IMG/M metagenome (GOLD analysis project Ga0256833, IMG submission 190535) | Hydrothermal vent microbial communities from Mid Atlantic Ridge, Atlantic Ocean - 356-284 | ecosystem: Environmental > Aquatic > Marine > Hydrothermal vents | place: Atlantic Ocean: Mid...
GAGGGTTACGATGGTACGATGGGACGAGGGTTACGATGGGACGAGGGTTACGATGGTACGATGGTACGAGGGTTATGATGTGGGCGATGGGACGAGGGTTACGATGGGTACGATGGGGACGATGGATGTGATGGTGCGATGGGGACGATAGTTAAGAAGGGATGAGGATTGTTTTTTGGTGAAAAGTAGTGTTGGTATAGAATTATGGATTGAATATAGTTTTTAATAAAATAAAATAGGATAGATGAATAGTAAAAAACAGCTTTTAGAAAAGATTATGAATAATCAAGAGGTTATTGGGATTATTGGGCTCGGGTATGTTGGTCTACCCTTGGCTGTTAACTTTGCAGAAGCAGGAGTTAAAGTAATTGGCTTTGATAAAAGTCAAGATAAAGTTGATATGATTAATAACGGAGATAATTATATTGGAGATATACGTGATGCAGTATTGCGTGATGTCGTTGATAAGGTGAAACTTGGGGCGACGACAGACTTTTCGAAGATGAAAGAATGTGATGCTCTGATTATATGTGTACCGACGCCTTTGGATAAATTCAGGAAACCAGATATGTCATATATTGAAAGTGCCTGTACAGAAATCGGGAAAAATATGAGTACAAATACTTTTGTTAGTTTGGAAAGTACTACCTATCCGACGACAACAGAGGATTTTATGTTGCCGATAATAGAAAAAGAAAGTGGATTGAAACATGGGGAAGATTTTTGGCTTGCATATTCTCCGGAAAGAGTAGATCCCGGTAATAAAAATTTCCATACCAGAAATACGCCTAAGGTGATGGGGGCAATGACAACAGATGGGCTAGAAATAGGCGAAGCAATTTATAAAAAAGCTATTGATAACATACATAAGGTGAGTTCTCCCAGAATAGCAGAAATGGTAAAAATATTGGAAAATACATATCGTTTAGTCAATATTAGTTTGATCAATGAGCTTGCTCTATTATCAGGTAAAATGGATATTAACATATGGGAGGTAATAGAAGCAGCTAAAACCAAACCTTTTGGCTTTCAGGCTTTTTATCCTGGTCCTGGAATTGGAGGTCATTGTATTCCTCTTGACCCTTTTTATTTGGAACATATAGCTAAAAAATATGATTTTGATCTTAGTATGATTCATGCAGCAGGTCACATAGATATGCGTATGCCTCATTATATGTATATAAAAGTAGCAACTGCCCTGAATAGACATAAAAAGCCTGTAAATGGAAGCAAAATTATGTTTCTTGGTGTTGCCTATAAACCCAATATTGATGATCCTAGAGAATCACCTGCATTGGAAATAATGGATATTACAGCACATAAGGGAGGTGATGTATTTTATCATGATCCTTATATTCCTTTAGTAAAAACTAATGAAGGAAGAGGATTTCAATCAATAGATTTGACTGAAGAAAATTTGAAAAACGCAGACGTGGTAGTATTGACTACCAATCACAGGGAGTTTGATACTGAATTTATTAAAAAATATTCGAAATTGATTGTTGATTTGAGAAATATGATAAAAGAAGGAGGAGAAAACGTGTACAAATTGTAGCGCTAAGGAATATGATAAAGGATATTGCTTCACCTGCTTTGTAGGGGGGCGCTAATATTTTTCTTCCATTTGATTTAGAGATCCTAACCCTTTGCCCTGTTAGAAGGGGAGTTTTTCGTTTAGAGGTCAGGAGATTGGTAATCCTTCATTTTTGATTGATATGCTTAATAGAGCTAAATGTTTTGTACTGGAAATTAAAAATTTCATAGCTACAAAAGTAATATTAAATTCAATTTTGGAATGTTTTCTTGTATACATTAAATATGAATATAAACTTTATGTTTATGATACCAGTAGGATTTACTTTTTTATACTAAAGCACAAAAAAAGTGTTATCTTTGTGGGAAGTAAAAATTATTTGTAAAATTTGTTGAATTTTATTAAAATTAAAACATGAAAAAAGCACAAGATCCGATTGGAAAATTATTAGGACTTAGATATAAATCACATCCTTGGCATGGAGTAGAAATAGGGAAACAATCACCTGAGATAATTACAGTTTTTATAGAAATGGTGCCTACAGATACTGTAAAATATGAAGTTGATAAAGAAACAGGTTATTTGACGATAGACAGGCCTCAGAAATTTTCAAGCATTTTACCTGCGTTGTATGGTTTTATTCCTAAGACATACTGCGGTACATCATTAGCAAAGATTAGCCAAGATTCATTGAATCGATCCGAAATAATAGGTGACGGAGATCCCCTTGATATCTGTATACTGACTGAGAAAGAAATAACTCATGGAGACATCCTTTTGCAAGCTAGGCCTATTGGTGGATTTCGTATGATTGATGGCAATGAAGCGGACGATAAGATTATCGCTGTTTTGAAAGATGATGCTGTTTATGGTGATTACAATGACCTTGATGACATACCGCATGCTGTAATTGAAAGGTTAAGGCATTATTTTCTTACATATAAAGATATGCCTGGACATGTTGAAGGAAATTGTGAAATAACAGATATATATGACAAGAAAACAGCTTTCAAAGTAATAGAAAGCGCTGCAGTAGACTACAAAGAATTTATAAATGAATTAATATTTAGTTAATGTTTTGGTTACCTTTGTTATCGTCTTTTTTACGCTACTATCGTTTGTAACCGCTATTGAAATATAAATGGAAAAAATATTTAATCCTGCGACTATAGCCATTTTTGGTGCTTCAAACAGAAAAGAAAGCATTGGATATACCGTCATGAATAGTATAATAGGAGCCGGATTTGAGGGTGTCATCTACCCTGTGAACCTCAAGCGCAAAAGTGTATTTGGAATAAAAGCCTATAAATCCATAAAAGATACTAAAGATAAGATTGACTTGGCTGTAATTGCGACTCCGTCCGGGACGATTCCTGATATATTGAGGCAGTGTGGTGAATATGGTGTAGGAGGTATCGTTATCCTTACATCTATAGATAAGGGAAACTCAAAAGGTAAAAGAATAGTTAGGAAATTAAAGACTTTAGGAGAAAAATATAATATTAGAATAATCGGACCAAATAGTCTTGGGTTTATAAAACCATCATTAAAGTTGAACGTTAGTGTGACTAATAAAATGGCGTTTGAAGGAAATATCGCGTTTATATCTCAAAGTGTAGGTTTAGCAACAGCCATTTTGGATTGGTCAATTGATGAGAAGGTAGGTTTTAGTCATTTTATCTCAATAGGCTCTAAGGTGGATGTTGGTTTTGGGGATATTATTGACTATTTAGATACTGATTCTCGTACTTCCAGCATAATTATCTATATGGAATCATTGAGTAATGCAAGGAAATTTATCAGTGCAGCTAGAGCTTTTTCAAGAAATAAACCGATACTTGTTCTAAAAGCGGATAATAGTTCGCACAAAGTAAAAATTGAGCTATCTCACTCCGGAACTATAATGGGAAGTAAATTTGCTTATGAAGCAGCTTTTAGAAGAGCTGGAGTTGTCTCTGTAGATACAACCGACAGGCTTTTTAATGGTGCACTTGCTTTATCAAAACAACCTAGACCCAAATCTGATAGGTTAGCAATAATAACTAATTCTTTTGGGCCAGCTGTTTTAGCAGTAGATTTGTTGAAAAGATTGAAAGGACATGTAGCTTGTTTTTCAGATGAAAGTTGCAAAGAAATAAATGAGTTATTAAAAAAAAGAATAAATTGTACAACACCCATTAATTTGTTTGGAGATGCAACATCATTAGATTATAAAATTGCTGCCGATGTTTGTTTGAAAGATGATAATGTAGATTCAATATTGGTTATATTAACGGCTCAATCTCATACAGATCCTGTTGAAATCGCACGAGGAATCATTGAAGTTTCAAAAAAGTATAATAAGGCTGTTCTTTCCAGTTGGATGGGAAGTCAAGATGTAAAAGAAGCTAAGGACTTATTGGAAAAAGAAGGTATACCGACTTTTTTAACGCCTGAAAAAGCTGTATTGACATTTGTAGATATGGTCAAATATTCCAAACTGCTCAATTTGCTCCAAGAGACACCATATGAAATACCCTCTCAATTTGTGCCTAGGACGGCTGAAAACAGAAGGCTTGTAACCTCCGCGCTAGAAGAAAATCGGTATGTTTTGAATGAGTCGGAAGCGACAAAATTACTTCAGAATTATCATATACCGGTAGTCAGAAACCTTTTGGTAAAAGATTCCGGTAATGCAGGTGAAGTTGCTGAAGAAATAGGGTTTCCCGTAGTGTTGAAAATAAGTTCTCCTGATGTCATACACAAATCAGAAGTGAATGGAGTTATCCTTAATATAAATTCTAAAGACGAAGCCGTCAAATCCTATCTGCAAATAATCGATTCCGTAAAATTAAAATATCCGGATGCTATTATAGATGGTGTGTTGGTTGAAAAGATGGTAAAAAAGAAGTATGAATTGATAATTGGTGCAAAGAAAGATCCTGTCTTCGGACCTATTATCTTGTTTGGAATGGGTGGAGTTGTAGTAGAATTATTCAGGGACTTGGATGTCGGGTTACCACCATTAAACATGGCTTTGGCATTAAGGATGATAGAAAGGACAAAAATATATCAATTGCTTAAAGGGTATCGAGGTATGGATGGTGTTGATACAAGATCTATACAGTTTTTATTGTATAAGTTCGCTTATCTTGTAATGGATTTTCCCGAAATCAAAGAAATTGATATCAATCCTTTTGCTATTGATGAAGATTCCGGACTTGTTTTGGATGTAAGGGTAATCTTGGATCATGATTTTATTTCAGGTGCTAGATCGACGGAACCGTATTCACACTTAGTAATATCCCCTTATCCTGCGCAATATATTTATAATATAAAGTTGAAAGGAGATCTGGATGTCACCATTCGACCTATTAGACCTGAAGATGAACCTTTGGAAAAAGAAATGTTTTCCAATCTTTCAAAACAGACTCAGTATTTTAGATTTTTTGGTTATATCAAGGATATCACTCACGAAATGTTGGTAAGATATACGCAGATAGATTATGAAAGGGAAATGGCTTTGATGGCAGAAATAGAAGTAGAGGGAAAGAAAAAAATGATAGGTGTAGTAAGAATAGTTAATGACAGAAGTGATGAATCAGCTGAATTTGCAATTGTAGTTGCAGATCCATGGCAAGGATTGGGGTTAGGTACTAAATTGATGGATTTGATAATGGATATTACCAAGAAAAAAGGGATGAAATCCATACATGCCGTCGTGCTTAAAGACAATGAAACAATGATACAAATGTTCAAAAAGAGGGGGTTTGAATTGAAATCTGCCGACATAAATACATACAAAGCAGAGATAGCCTTTTAATTTATAAAAAAGACTTTTATAGCGATTGCTTCCGGTTGATCAAAATTATTAGTTCCGGTGCTTAGTGCAGTATAAACTCCTGAGCCAACTCTATTCCCATGTAGATCTTGCCCACTCCATATCGCTTGTCCTCCTAATGATTTGGTCTCATACACAATTTTACCGTTTACATCAATTATTTTTACGTTTGCATCTCTTGCAAGACCTTTAAAAGCAATAGAGCCTTCGTAGCCTGGAGAGACAGGATTGGGAAACGCATAAGCGTAACGACTATTTTTTATTTTACCTGCCAAAGTCTCTGTTTTATAACTCAAAACACCTTTTGCCGTTCCAATAACCATCTCACCGGTTGCGTTATTGAATGCCAAATCAGTAATGTTGTTGTCAAATAAAGGGCTATTATTTACCGTGAAGTGCATTAACTCTTCATCTCCTGAAGCTGACAAAATGTATAGTCCGCTTGAGCTACCCATCCATTTTCTGTTTGCTCCGTCTACTTCTATGGCAGTAATATTAACTTTGTCTAATACAAGTGCTGGAATTCCTTCTAATGTTGTTATCTTAATAGATCCTGTGCAATCTCCGTCAAATACACTGGATGCACATTCAAAAACTATCGGTCCGGCATCTGTTCCTACCCAAACATTTCCATCCAAATCCGATTTGATGTAGTTTACATTGTTCGAAGGCATATTGGTGTTTGATTTGGTCAAATGAACTTGTGTATCATCAGTAGGATCGTTGATTGTACCGTTGTAGTTGTAGACAATTACACCGCTATTTACTATTTTTACCCAAATATTATCATTTGCATCAATTTCCATTTCTCCTACATTTGTCGCATTATTAATTAATTTAAAATTATACCATTTTCTGTCTTTAGTGTATACAACTAAAGGTTTTAAAGCTAGAAAATTGCTTACCCAGAGATTATTGTCACTATCAAATTGCATGTCAATAACCCTCTCTCTACTATAATTGCCTTGAGCTCCGTCCAGTTTGAAATTTGTATTCTCTTTGTTGTATATTTTTGTGGTTTCATCGCTTGTATTAAGTTCTAAAATACCGCTGTGATTGGTGCCTACAAAAACTCTGTCATCAATTTGAGATGGTTCTATTGTCAAAAAGTTTTTCATTCCATAGGCTCTGATAGAATCGTTGGAGTCTTGATTGTAGTTATACCAACTTCCTGCTTCAAGAATATAAAAACCGGCACTTGTTTCAACATCTCCAAAGCTAAAATCACTTTTTTTAGCTCCTCCTGAGGAAATATAGATCTTATCTCCTTTAGTTTCGATATCCCAGTTTTCATCAGTAAAGGGCGAATCAATTATTATCTCAGAACAAGCACCTTCAATTCCATCTGTCCATTTTACATTATGCCATAAATCTGTATACCAAATTCTATTATTCTGATCTATTAATACATCTTGAATTATTGAAGCGCAACTGTTTATTTCTTTTATTTTGTAATTTTTGTCAATAAATACTATTTTGGTACGATAAGAATCTTTATTGTATTTTGCAATCACAATGTAGTCTTCAAATGAATTGGCAAACAAACTATTGTAATTATTTTCATTGTTTGTGTAAATGGTATCAACACCATGTTCATCCATTTTAAATAAATTTTCTTTATTTAATACATATATTGAGCTATCAAACTTTAGTATAGAAGTACATTCAAAATCATATAATTCTTTCCATTGTAAAAAATCGGCGGGATTATTGTCCGATTCTTTGTCAATAGAATAAACACCCGCATCAGTTCCCATATACAATGTCTGTCCTTTTTGTGCTATTCCTGTAACGGTATAAGGGGTAAAACAGGTGAATCCAAAATCATATGTTTTTAAATTTAATTCAGTAACACCAAAATCAAACGACAGGTAAGCATAGGTGTCGTCAGAGATATAAATATCATTTACCTCTTTTTGACCTAATAGATTTAGATTGTTTTTTATATCCGGTATTTGATAAGAGTCCTCATCTGTCAATATGTCAATGTTTCCGTTTTTGTAAACTATTATCAGTTGGTTGTTGTATGGGTCATATTTATGATCCAATATTTCAACATCATTTAGTGCATTTATCTTGTCAAAAAAATCAACTGTAAAATCATCTTTATCAATAGAAAATAGAGATGTTTTGTTGGAACAAAATACCTTATTATTTGTCTCTGATAATTTAGCACTTGATTTATAGGAAAGATAAGATTTCCATTCTCCAAATAATAAATGACTTTGGGCAGTTGTTACTGAGGATATAGCGGTAAAAATAACTGAGAGAAAAAAAATAAATTTATACTTCATGATTGAGTTTTTATTCACTTCAATATAACAGAAGCAGGGCTTTAATATTGTTTTATCTTCAGATTTTTTAATATTGATTTATTTTAATGTATCTTCGTTTTTTATATGAATTTATCATTGTTTGTAGCAAGGAAATTAGCATTTGGAGAAAAAAATAGTATATCATCAACTATTATTAAAATCGCTATTGCAGCTGTTGGGCTTAGCGTCGCCGTGATTATTATCTCGGTTTTTATGATAAAAGGATTTCAAACTGAAATATCTGAAAAGGTTTTTGGTTTTTACGGGCATATTGACATCCTTAGTTATGAATCAAGCGATGAATTAAGTCTTTCCCCCTTAAAAAACTACGATGAATATCTTGATGAAATTAGAAATATAAACGAAGTTGTATATATCGATGAAGAAGGGCAAGAACAAAAAACTCATGAAGGCATCAGACACATCCAAAAGTATATATTGTATCCGGCAATAATAAAATCAAAAACAGAATATGAAGGTATTGGGTTGAAGGGAGTTGGGAGTGATTTTGACTTTGAGAGAATGAAAAAATACCTTGTGGAAGGAGTGTTTCCTGATTTTGGCAATCCTTCGGCATTGAAGAAAATAGTTATATCCAAATTGACTGCAGATAGGCTTAATCTGGATGTTGGAGATAAGGTAATAGGTAATTTTTTTAAGAAAAACGACCAGAGGAAAAAAGCATTAAAAGTTGCAGGTATATACAATACCGGGCTTGCAGAGTATGACAAAAAGCTTGCATTGGTGGATATCAATCTTTTAAGGGATATTCTTGGTTGGGGAGGAAAGGATGTTGGTGGTGTTGAATTATTCGTAGATGATATTAATGATATGGATGTATTAAGTGAGTATATACATGTTGAGTTATTGCCGGCAGATGTACAGGCAATTACCATTAGACAAAAAAATCCTATGATTTTTGAATGGCTAGCATTACAAAATGTGAATGAAAGAGTAATATTGATATTAATGCTGATAGTGTCAATAATTAATATGATGACTGCATTATTAATTTTAATACTCGAAAAAACTAATATGATTGGAATCTTAAAGTCAATGGGTATGAAGTCTTGGAGCATAAGACGGATATTTTTGTATCACGGTGCTTATATTGTATTATTTGGTTTGATAGTTGGCAATGTGCTGGGATTAGGCTTTTGTTTTCTCCAAAAATATTTTGGGTTTATAAAACTGGATGAAAGTAGCTATTATCTATCAGAAGCTCCCATTTATTTTGATTTTGGGGCATTATTGCTTATTAACATTGGGACTTTAATGATAACTGTGCTCAGTCTAATTATTCCTAGTTTTTTAATTTCAAAAATTGACCCCGTTAAGGCTATTAGATTCAAATAAACTTGTGTATCTTAGTGCTTCGATTTAAATAATAAATAATATATTATGCAATTAGCAAAACCATACCAACCTGTAAATAAGGTACGTACATTGACTGCTGCTTCTCTTTTTGACGGACATGATGCAGCGATAAATATAATGAGACGAATAATACAACGTACAGGTGTGGAAGTAATACATCTTGGACATAATCGAACTGCCCGAGAAATAGTCAAAGCGGCAATTGAAGAAAATGTACAGAGCATCGCAATTACATCTTATCAGGGAGGGCATATTGAGTTTTTTAAGTATATTTATGATTTGTTAAAAGAAAATGGTGGTGATAATATAAAAATTTTTGGTGGTGGTGGAGGTACAATATTGCCGGATGAAATTAGTGAATTGGAAAGTTATGGAATTGATAAAATATATTCCCCTGACGATGGACGTAACCTTGGACTCCAAGGGATGATCAATGATCTAGTCCGAAAAAGTGATTTTTCTGTTGGGGATATATTAGAGTTTTCTCTTGAAGACTTAGAGAAAGGAGAGAGTCATGTGATATCATCATTTATATCTTCAATTGAGAATTATGCAGATAAATATGTTGATATAATTCAAGATTTGGATGGTAAATGCAGAAAATGTAGCACGCCAATTATCGGAATTACCGGTACAGGAGGCGCCGGAAAATCTTCACTTGTTGATGAAATATTAAGAAGGTTTTTGATAGATTTTCCAGAAAAAAAAATCGGAATTATTTCGGTTGATCCATCTAGAAAAAAGAGTGGGGGTGCACTATTAGGAGATAGGATAAGAATGAATTTTTTGCGTTCCAAACGTGTATATATGCGTTCAATGGCTACACGTGGATCAAATATTTCATTGTCAAAATATATCAAAGAAGCAACTAATGTGTTGAAATATGCTGGATTTGACTTGATTATACTTGAATCTTCCGGTATCGGCCAAGCAGATAGTGAGATAGTGGATTACGCTGACCTAACTATGTATGTGATGACACCTGAGTACGGTGCACCTACACAACTGGAGAAAATTGATATGCTTGATTTTGCCGATATCGTTGCTATTAATAAATTTGATAAAAGAGGGGCTCTTGATGCTCTCAAATATGTAAGAAAGCAATATCGCAGAAATCATAATATTTGGGAAGGTGATGATGAAGATTTACCTATCTATGGTACAATCGCATCTCAATTTAATGATACCGGAACAACTGTATTGTACCAAAATTTGATAAAATTGGTAAATAAAAAAGATGATGTTGATTTAGTTTCCAATATCAACCTCTTTAGTGAAGCGGATAGTTCTGTGATTATTCCTCCTCAAAGAGTCAGATACCTGTCTGAGATTGCAGAAAATAATAGGCTTTACGATAAAAAAGCAGTACAACAAGCTGGTATAGCATCCAATATTTATGCATTATCTAAAGCTTTGAATCTGATTGATGAAAAAGTATTGAAAAATGATTTGCAAAGGCGATACAATATTGAGATTAAAAAATTGTATCCTGAAAATTTAGAAATACTGCTAAACTGGGAAGAAAAGAAGAAACAGTACTCCAATGAAGAATTTGTTTATAAGGTGAGAAATAGAGAAATAAAGGTGAAGACTTATAGTGAAACTTTATCACATAGTAGAGTACCCAAAATAGCAGTTCCAAAATATAATGATTGGGGGGATATATTGAAATGGACAAAACAAGAAAATTTTCCAGGGGAATATCCTTTTACAGCAGGGGTATTTCCTTTTAAAAGGACAGGAGAAGATCCAACACGTATGTTTGCAGGAGAAGGTACTCCCGAGAGAACCAATAGAAGATTCCATTATGTCTCAAGAGGGATGCCGGCAAAAAGGCTTTCTACAGCTTTCGATTCAGTAACTTTGTATGGAGAAGACCCTGATAAAAGACCGGATATCTATGGTAAAATAGGAAATTCCGGAGTAAATGTTTGTTGTCTGGATGATGCTAAGAAATTGTATTCAGGCTTTGACCTTTGTGATCCGAAGACATCGGTTTCTATGACGATTAATGGGCCAGCTCCTACAATGACTGCTTTCTTTATGAATGCGGCTATTGACCAACAGTGTGAAAAATATATAAGAGAAAATAAATTGGAAGATCTGATAGAAGCGAAACTTGAAGAAATATATGATGATAATGGATTGGATAGACCGCATTACAATACAGCATTGCCGGAAGGACATAATGGATTAGGTCTGCTCCTTCTTGGTCTGACAGGGGATCAAGTATTATCTCCTGAGGTTTATAAAGAGCAAAAAGAGATTGCTTTGAAATCAGTAAGAGGTACTGTTCAGGCTGATATACTGAAAGAAGATCAAGCCCAAAATACATGCATTTACTCTATCGACTTTTCTCTTAAGATGATGGGGGATGTCCAACAGTACTTTATAGACAATGGAGTGAGGAATTTCTATTCCGTCTCTATTTCAGGATATCATATTGCTGAGGCAGGGGCAAATCCAATCACACAATTGGCTCTTACTCTAGCTAATGGATTTACTTACGTAGAATATTACTTGGCTCGTGGAATGAATATTGATGATTTTGCTCCTAATTTGTCATTTTTCTTTTCCAATGGTATGGACGCTGAGTATTCGGTAATAGGAAGAGTAGCTAGGAGGATCTGGGCAAAAGCGATGAAGGAAAAATATGGGGCTAATCCAAGATCCCAAAAGCTTAAATATCATATACAGACCTCAGGGCGTTCACTTCATGCTCAGGAGATAGAGTTCAATGATATCAGAACGACCCTACAGGCACTTTATGCTATTTATGACAATTGCAATTCTTTGCATACCAATGCATATGATGAAGCGATTACTACCCCAACAGAAGAAAGTGTCCGCAGGGCTTTGGCAATACAACTTTCTATTAACAAAGAACTGGGATTGGCTAAAAATGAAAATCCTATTCAAGGGGCCTTTATTATAGAAGAGTTGACAGATTTGGTAGAAGAGGCAGTTTTGGCCGAATTTGATAATATTACAGATCGTGGAGGAGTGCTGGGAGCTATGGAGACAGGGTATCAAAGAAGCAAGATACAGGAGGAAAGTTTGTATTACGAAACCTTGAAAAATACAGGTGAATTGCCCATTATCGGTGTAAATACGTTCTTGTCTAAAGAAGGTTCGCCTGTCGAAATACCTGAAGAGGTGATCAGGTCAACAGAAGAAGAAAAAATGTCTCAAATTACTTCCTTACATAATCTGCACAAGGCAAAGAAAGAGAACATCAATGAACAGTTGCAGAAATTGCAATCAGTAGCAATATCGGGTGAAAATATATTTGCCCCACTAATGGAAGCATCTAAATATTGTTCACTTGGGCAAATAACCCACGCTTTGTTTGAAATCGGTGGTATGTATCGCAGAAGTATGTAACACAACTATTTTTAAAAATTGTATATTTTTAGCGTCTGTCTATAAAATCATCGAAATTTCAAAAACAAGTACTTTATAGACAGACGCTGATTAGCAACAACTAAAAATAAATAATTTATTTGTTGTACGATTTTATACCAAATTGATATTAGTCATAGTCAAAGGGTAAGATGTCACTATCCTTCACATTTGAAAGGGTCATTAGAGTCTTGATATGCGCTACTTCATCAATTTGTGACAATGTGTTAAACATTAATCGCTCATAAGTAGGAATATCTTTTGCAACAATTTTCAATAGCAAATCTGCGTCACCTGTGATAATATAAGCTTCCACAACCTCATCTATTCTATTTATTTTTTCGATGAAATTTTCCAATGCATTTGGCTTTTTCCAAAGTAAATTGATTAAAACAAAAGTTCTTACATTGAGCCCCAATATCCCTTGGTCCAATTTGGCGTGATAACTGTTGATGACTCCCGTTTTTTCTAGTTTCTTCACTCTCTCCAATGTTGGTGCAGGCGATAGACCAATGCTTTTGGATAAATCTAGATTTGTGATTTTACTATTCTTTTGCAAAATTTTAAGAATCTGCAAATCTATTTTGTCAAGTTTGTTCTTCATAATATTAATATTTGTTGTCAGGTCAAGATTGATTTTACAAAAATACAAAATAATATATTTCTTTTCAATATTTTACTGAAAATTTAACATTTCATTTAAGTATATTTAGAATGTAACCAAATAATATTTTAAAAATGGCTTTGATTCTATAAAAAATAGAAGAAGTATAATATTGGTTAAACTACAATTTTATTAGTATAATTATATGGTAAAAAGAGGCGGTGCAGAGAAAAAAGGTAAAGGTGTTTTTGATAAATTGATTAAGCTTACCGTAAAGTATTTATCTTTACAAATCACAAATCTAAAAATAGTTAAAAAAATATTTCAAAATATAATATTAAAAAAGCACTAGGATTAGATACTGTACGAAATAATAATACAATTATATTTGATAAGCAAAATTATATATTGAATCGGACTTCTTTTAAATTATTGTATATTTTTTGGTGTGTATTTTTCTTTTGTTTTTTGTTGGATATTTGATTTCTTTGTAGTACTTTTGTTGCGAAGTACGTGGATGTCTTGTTTTATTATAGCTCCCAAAGTTATCTAGGATGTCGTACACATGCTCCCATTTACTATTTTTGTAATATATTAAAACTTATAAAATGAAGAATTTTATACTTATTGTTATTTTTTCGATATTAACTTTTAACTCTTTTGGGCAGTTTTATGATGATTGTGCTACTGCAGGTTCAAACATTGATCCTATAGCCTCAGGGGCGATCCCACATACTGTGAACGGAGATATACCCGCGACAAATAATAATGCGGATTATGACGCATCAGCTTCTTTCGCTAATTATAAAACAGGATTCTATTCTTTTACGGTTGCTACTAATGGATATTACAATATTCATTTCGAAGCGAGTGGAGGGGGTACTGCTACAGGTGATTTGAGTGTAGGTTGGGATGCTGCAGGTGGTGCTTGTCCTCCGTCTCAAACAGACGCGGATGATATCACTACCGGGTTTGATATATCATCGGACTGTGTAAATCTTACCGCTGGTACTACATATTATATCTCTATGGCTTTGGAAAATGGTCATGAAGGTACTTTTTCAGTCACCATTGATAAAGGAGAAGATGTATGTGATGGAGTACTTGAGTCAATGATCGAAGGTACAAACCATGTTGATAATAGTTGTTCAGCTGCTCCTCCTTCACCGGCACCGGGCGGTACTATTTGGACTACTTATACAGTAACCAATGCGGATGGAGCTGACCATATAGCTGTTGATATTTCAGCGGTAGTAAATGGTACGTTAAATCCTCCTCATATATATTCAGTGCTATTGAATGATTGCAGTGGGGATGATGTGACTTCAAGTGCTAGATGTCTGAGTGTTGGTGATATCCTTTATATTGAATCAGGTAATACCGATCCTTTATTTGGAGATTACGATATACAGATAGATCAATATCAACAACCTGTTACCAATGACGATTGTGCTAGTGCATCTGATGCGGGTACATTGACATGTGCTACATCTGTGACCGGAGCTTCTGACGTCAATGCCTGTGGAGGGGGTGAAGAAGATTGTAACGCAAATCCTGTTGAAGGAGTTTGGTATCATTTTGTAGCATCTTCAGCGGTCAATACCTTTGATTTTACCGGAACTGAATTTAGAGTATGGACTGGACCTGATTGCAACAACTTGACAGAATTAGGATGTGACGGAGATGCTGCATTGACTGATGTAGTGGCTGATCCCAATACGATATACTGGGTGATGAAGTGGGGAACCGGT
>Ga0256833_1001969_pt1 | contig 14801 bp, 18 predicted proteins | sample 356284metaG_FD_190535 | JGI IMG/M metagenome (GOLD analysis project Ga0256833, IMG submission 190535) | Hydrothermal vent microbial communities from Mid Atlantic Ridge, Atlantic Ocean - 356-284 | ecosystem: Environmental > Aquatic > Marine > Hydrothermal vents | place: Atlantic Ocean: Mid...
TAAAGCTTCTTTTTCTAAATATTTTTGATTTACATCAGTTATCTCTAACTCACCTCTGTGACTTGGTTTGATTGTTTTGGAAATATTGATAACATCATTTGTATAAAAGTAGAGTCCTGTAACAGCATAGTTACTTTTTGGCTCTTTTGGTTTTTCTTCTATAGATATTACTTTACCACTCTCATCAAACTCAGCAACACCATATCTCATCGGATCATTAACATAGTAACCAAATATAACAGATTGGTGTTTTTGTTTAACTATATCTTTACTTCTTTTAAGCATATCAGGAAGTCCGTGTCCATGGTAGATATTGTCACCTAGGATAAGGCAAATATCATCATCACCGATAAACTCTTCGCCAAGTATAAACGCTTGAGCTAAACCATCTGGAGTTGGCTGTTCTTTATATGAAAGTTTCAACCCAAGAGAAGATCCATCTCCAAAAAGTTTCTCAAATGATGGCAAAGCTTCTGGTGTTGAGATAATCAATATCTCTTTAATCCCCGCCAACATAAGTGTTGATAGTGGATAATAAATCATAGGCTTATCATAAACTGGAAGTAACTGTTTGATCACCTCTTGAGTGATAGGATATAGCCTCGTACCGCTACCACCTGCTAATATAATACCCTTCATATCTTACCTTTTAGTCTAAATTCTCTTTTATCTGTTCATAAAGTTTCAAGATTTCACTTTTATGTGAGATGAAACTATTTTTGTTGGCAATCAAATGAGCAGAAGATGTCATAATATCTTCTACTACTTTTAATCCATTTTGTTTCATGGTAGTACCTGTTTCTACTATATCGACTATCGCATCTGATAATCCAACGATAGGAGCAAGTTCGATAGAACCATAAAGCTTGATAACTTTTACAGCCATAGCTTTTGATGAGAAATAGTTTTTAGTAATATTTACCATTTTTGTCGCTACTGTAATTTCTGGTCTGGAGTAATCTAATTCATCTTCATTTTTCATCCCAATACATACACGACATCTACCAATCCCCAAATCCAGAAGTTTCATCAAATCCATCTCTTTTTCTGTCAAAACATCCAATCCAACTACACCAAGATCAGCTGCTTGATTTAGTACATACGTAGGTACATCTTGATTTCGTACCAATAAAAAACGAAAGCCATCTTTTTCTAAAATCAACTTTCGATCTTCAAAATCAAATTTTGTACCAAATGTTTTTTCAAATATTGCCAAAGTTTCTTCTGCAATTCTACCTTTAGGTAAGGCTATTGTTAACATGTTTTTTCCTTTTCATCTATCGCTTTTTGCATTCCTTTAAATACCAAAACTTCATCATAAATAGATTTTTTCAAGTATTTACAAAGACGTTTTCCATCACCACCAGTTACATAAACAGGCATATCTTTTGCACAATCTTGTATCATCAAAACAGTTGATTTCAAAGTCGTATACAATAAAGCATCCGCAGTATTCAGAGGTAAGGTATCTAAAGTAATCTCTTTTTCTAAGTCATAAATTAATTTAGATGATATATTAGCAAAAGAGTCTTTATATGCACTAAATCCAGGCATAATAAATCCTCCTTGATGTTTATTTTGATATATAACGTCTACAGTTATAGCACTACCTGCATCAACAACAATGCCCTCTTCTATACTATAACAAGCAGCGATTCTATCAATTCCCATACCCTGATACTCTGTGTCAAATCGAAATATTTTTGATAAATCTTTTGCTTGTGATAAACTTTCTAATTTAGTTTCAAGAGTGGGATTGACATTGATAAAATAAAAATCCTCTTTTGGAAATTTATAACCTTCCAAACTTATACGTTCAATGGATTTCCCATCGTAGCATTTTACATTGGTATTGCCAATATCAAGTAGCAACATCAATCAATCTCCACCCACGCTCTTTCATCAATGCTTTTGCTTTGGAACAAAATGGCATATCATAAAGCAATATCTTCTTTTTGAAATTATGATCTTGTAAAAGTTTTAGTTTTTCAAAAATGGATTCAATATCATCTGCATTTTTACGCAAAAAACGACTTTTTTGTACGATGTAAAAAATAGCAACATAATTACTATGCAAATCCACACCTTGATAAATTGTTATCTTTTTACGTGTACCTAAAGCTTTTAAATCTATAGGCTCTAACTTTTTAAATATCAGATTTTTTGAAAGTAATATTTCTACAAATTGATTCATATCTCTCCTTTGGATAAGGGATGGTACATATTAAGACTTTGGCGAAGATCTTCTTGTTGCAAATGTGTATATATTTGTGTAGTAGAAATACTTTCATGTCCCAGTAACTCTTGAACAACACGCAAATCTGCACCACCTAATATCAGAGCTGTTGCAAAAGAGTGTCTTAAAACATGAGGAGATACACCTAAATACTTTTTGACTGTTTTAAAAACAGAGATTCTACTCAAAGCTTTGGATTTATAATTTAACCAAAGAAAATCCCCTGATACACTTCTTTTTTGTAAATAATTTTCTAAAGCTTCTAATGCCATAGGTGCTATTGGTACAACTCTTTGTTTATCGCCTTTTGCATTGTAAATCTTAAACCAACCATCTTCAATATCACTCTTTTTTGCCCCGATAGCTTCACTAACACGACATCCTGTAGCATACAAAAACAAAATCAAAGCATAATCCCTCATACCAATCTCTTTGCTTTGATCTATTTTAGAACACATATGTATGATTTCATCAAACTCTAAAAATTTTGGTAAATTTTGTCCTATTTTTGCAAGTTTTAGCTTTGGCTTTTCCAAAATAAACTGGGATTGATAACAAAAATCAAAAAAAGAATTTATTGCTGAAAGTTTGCGATTTCTTGTGCGTGGATTTTCAAAAGTTGCCAAAAAAGAGAGTATCTCTTCATGAGAAGTATTTATCAAATCCTTTTGTAAAAACTTCTCAAATTGCATTAAATCATGTTGATAAGCCTCAACACTCAAACGCCCAAGTCCTTTTATCACAGTAATATATTCGATAAAGGCTTCAAGCGAATTAGAAAAACTATTTGAGTTTGATGGCTTTATCATCCGTATATAATATACCTTTAGCTATCAATACAGAGCTTTCAATTTCATCATCTAACTTTTGTATTTTTATATTTTTCAAATTTTTATCCATAGAGATAACATAACCTTGTTTTTCAACCATATATATCCTATCACCAACAGCACCTACAGCAAGAAAATTTGCAAATTCAAAAGTACGTTCATCAAGTTTTTTTAGTGATTCATCTAGTAATGTAACTGTGCCATTTTTGCCAAATAGATAGATTTTGTGACCTAAGTATAATATATCTTTAATAGATGCTTTATAATTAAAAATATTTTGAGGAGTTATAACAATCACCTTAGAAGCTGTAGCTGCCACAAGTTTATTGTCATTTACTTTAAGAAAAATCACATTATTAAAAAGTTCTTTATCACTGATAGCAACATCCCTTAAAACAACTTTTTTATCACTTTGCATGATCAACAATCTTCCATCAAGTGTAGGAAAAATAATCAAATCATTTAAGAAAAGAGGATTTGCTGCTCTTGCATCAATAGTAATCACTTTTTCCAATGCTTCACGATAAAGTGTTTTATCAGATTTTATGTCATAAAGTAAAATATTATTATTTTCTAAAACCACTGCCAGATAGTTATCTTTTAGTGTTGCACTAACGATAGCATTATCAAATTTTTTACTAAAAATCAATTTATGATTTGGCTTAGAATATATTTTTATATCACCTTCACTATTTGCTACAATAATTGCATTTTTTGTTTCATTGATAAACGAAAACCCTTTGGGTATCTCAAGGTGTACTATGCCACTTCTTTTTGTAATGATATCACCATTTGAAAGCATCGCTCCTTCTCTGACAACATTAAACAGATGTTTTTTCATTGCAGAGATATTTTTTACATTACCTTCTACTTTTACAGGTTCATAAATACTTTTATGTACACAACCTGATAAGAAAATCATACCTAAAAAGAGGAAAAACGATATTTTATAAAATCTCATAATAAATCTATCCTATTTTTGATAATGCATAAAATTTTGTGCTATTTGATGCAATGGTGATGTAATTGGTATAGCATTTAATGCTTCTTTTGCTTCTTTGTTTTTTTCATTTTCAAAAAGTAAAAAAGCTTCTTCTAGTTTTGCAAAATCCGCTAAAAGAGCATCTTGATTTTGAGCATATGCACCAACTTTTGCAGGATCTTTTTGCAATGCACTTACTTGGTATGAAAGTAAATCTTTTAGTATAGGATCTGTTGTTTTGGCTAGTAATTTCTCAATTTTTGAAAGATCATTACTTTTAATCGCTTCTGACATAGTAAAGAGTGTATAAAGTGATGGGTTTTTATCTTTTAAAATTGCCAATGCATTAGAATTGGAAGGATCTTTCTGTAAAGTTTGATATGCTTCATTTGATACTTTTAAATCATGATTTTTTTTGTAATCTATTGCAACATAAGCTAACAAAGAAATCAATACAACAACTCCAATACCAATAAGCAACTTTTTATATCGCTTAAAAAAGCCTTCTGCTTTTATAACACTCTCTAAAAACTGTTCTTCAGCACTTAGTTCTTCTTTTAGAGCTTCAACATTTTCTTTTAATCCCAAGGTTAATCCTTTTTTGCTATAATCTTATCTCGAAATATATCATAGATACAATTAAAAAACTATTGACAAAGTCAATGGTACTTACAAGAAAGGCTTTTATGAAGATAGATGAAACACTACTTAAAAAACTAGAAAAGCTATCCTCTTTGGAAATCCAGGAGGATAAACGAGAAAGCATGATTTCAGAGATTGCTAAAATTGTCGATTTTGTTGAAAATCTAAATGAATTAGATTTGGACAATGAAGACGCATCTTTTTCAACTATCCCTGGTGGTACTCCATTTCGTGAAGATATACCATCAAATAAACCTGAAATCATTGAAACGATTTTAGGGCATGCACCAAAACGAGAAGGAGGTTTCTTCGTTGTTCCTAAAATAATCGAATAGGAATCAACATGACTCAAACATTAGAACGTCCACAAACAATGGACATAAATATGCTTTTAAAAAATATCGTAGCTCATGGTGCATCTGATTTGCACCTTGTTAGCCGTAGTGAACCACAAATACGTATAGATGGAAAACTTGTACCTCTCAATCTCCCCAGACTTAATGGAAAAGATATCGAAGAGATGTGTTATGCACTCATCACAGATAAACAAAAAATGTATCTTGAAGAAAATAAAGAAGTTGATTTTGCTATAGAAATTCCAAATGTAGGAAGATTCAGGGGAAATTACTATTACACTATCGGTACAGAACTTGCAGCTGCATTTAGGATTATTCCTACAGAGATTCCTTCACTTGATGATCTTAAATCACCTGCTGTTTTCAAAGAGATTATCAAACGTGAAAAAGGCTTGATCTTAGTTACTGGACCTACTGGTAGTGGTAAATCAACAACACTTTCTGCCCTTTTGAATGAAATAAATCTCACTGAACATAAACATATCATTACAGTAGAAGATCCTGTAGAATTTATTCACCAAAATAAAAAATCACTCTTTTCACATCGTAATGTAGGTGAAGATACCAAAAGTTTCTCAAGTGCACTAAAATATGCAATGCGTGAAGATCCAGATATCATTCTAATCGGTGAGATGAGAGATAAAGAGACAATAGAAGCAGCTCTCACAGCAGCAGAAACAGGTCACCTTGTTTTTGGAACACTTCATACCAATTCAGCTGTTCAGACTATAAATAGAATTGTTGATACATTTCAAGGATCAGAACAACTTCAAATCAGAAATATGCTTTCTGTTTCATTGGCTGCTGTTATTTCACAAATGCTTTTACCAAAAAAGAGTAAAGGGCGTGTTGCTGCACAAGAGATCATGATCAACAATCATGCTATAGCTAACTTGATTCGTGAAAATAAAATTCATCAACTATATTCGCAAATGCAACTCAATCAAACACAAACTGGTATGCAGACACAAACACAGGCATTGACAAAACTGGTAAAAGAAAATGTAGTAGATGCAAATGATGCATTACGTATATCAACACAACCAGATGAACTAAAGGGTAAGATAAACTCTATGCTTTAATAATTATAAATATATAAAAATAGTTTAGTAATTTTACCGCTGTAAGATTTACTATCACTATTTTTTTTGTTATAATCAACTTTTATTTAAATAAAACTACAAAGCAATTTGCTGATTTAAAATTTTTGTAGTATAAAAAGGTATAAATTTTATGGAAAATGTCTCTCTTTTAGATTTGGTCTCTATCGCACTTATTCTCTTTCTAGGTATTAAAGGGATTTTTCGAGGATTTATCAAGGAAGTTTTTGGACTTGTTGGTATTATAGGTGGTATTTATATAGCATCAAGATATGCTCAGGCTGCAGGAACATTTGTAGATAATAATTTTTTAGATTTACAAAATAAAGGCTCTGTTTATCTGATAGGTTTTATTGCTGTATTGATAGCATTTTGGTTATTTGCAGTGATGATTGGTTTTTTACTTGGAAAGTTAGTCCAGTCAAGTGGCTTAGGTATTGTAGATAGAATTCTTGGTTTTTTTGTTGGTGGAGCGAAAGTTTTTCTTATCTTTTCTGTTATCGTTTATGTCTTTTCAAATATCGGTGTATTTAAAGCAAGTGTCAATAATCTTTTTGCTGGTTCAAAAATGTATCCTATCTTTCAGGAAGTCGGTGCTAAAATCGTCAAAATTGATCCTTCGCAGATCAATGTTAAAGATAATATAAACGTCAGTGATGGCGATTCTCAAACACAAGAGTAGTATAAAACATGAAAGATATAGAGTCACTTACATACGATGAGCTGTTAGAAACATTTAAAACTATTTTAAAAACAAATGGTCTTAAATTTACAGCACAAAGAGAAGCAATTCTTAAAACATTGTATGAAAACCCTGATCATTTCACACCAGAAAACTTATATTTACTCGTAAAAGAGAAATATCCAAACTTAAATACTGGTATAACTACTGTATATCGCACACTCAACCTATTAGAAGAAAACAAACTTGCAACATCACTCTCCTTTGGAAGTCAAGGGAAAAAGTTTGAACTAGGTAACAAACCACATCATGATCATCTGATATGTGAATCCTGTGGCAAAATCATAGAATTTGAAGATGAGCAAATTGAGATATTGCAAGATAAAATTGCAAAACGTCATGATTTTAAATTAACAGACCATCTTATGCAACTTTATGGTCTATGCAAAAATTGTCAAAATAAAAATTAAACAAATCAAAAGAGAGGAATCCATTGATATTTGAAAATCAATATGAACAACAGCGAATTGAAAAAGCACAACAATTAAAAGAGTTAGGTCACAGTCCATATCCCCACAACATAACAAAAGAGACTTCAACGACACAGTTTCAAAAAGAGTATGCATATGTCAAAGATAGTGAAGAAAAAAGGGATGAAAGTAAAGTTACAAAAGTAAGCGGTCGTATCAAGTTTTTAAGACTTATGGGAAAAGCTGCATTTGCAAAGATAGAAGATGAAAAGGGATTACTTCAAATCTATGTTGCAAGAGATAATTTACCAGAAGGTTTTTATAATAGTGTTTTTAAAAAGCTTATAGAAGTTGGTGATATCATTACAGTGGAAGGATTTCCATTTGTAACTAAAACAGGTGAATTATCACTTCATGTTACAAATCTTGAACTTGCGACAAAATCTATCAAACCACTTCCTGAAAAATTTCACGGACTTACAGATAAGGAACTTAGATATAGACAAAGATATCTTGACATGATCATGAATCCTGATGTAAAAGATATCTTTCAGACAAGAAGTAAAATTGTAAGCATAACTAGAAGGTTTTTTGAAGAAAAAGGCTTTTTAGAAGTAGAAACACCGATGATGCACCCAATAGCAGGTGGAGCAAATGCAAAACCTTTCATCACACATCATAATGCACTTGATATAGAAAGATATCTAAGAATTGCACCTGAACTTTACCTAAAGAGATTAGTTGTTGGTGGATTTGAAGCAGTATTTGAGATAAATAGAAACTTTAGAAATGAAGGCATGGATCAAACACATAATCCAGAATTTACAATGCTTGAATTTTACTGGGCTTATCACAATTATGAAGATTTGATGAAACTCACAGAAGATCTTTTTGAGAGACTTTTAACAGAACTTGATCTTCCAACAAAGATGCCTTATGGAGATATGGAGATAGATTATACAACACCTTTTGCAAAGATCAAATGGGAAGATGCATTAGTTGATATTGCGGGTGTAAAAAGAGAAAACCTTAGAGATAAAGAAGCTTTGCTTGACTTTCTGAAAAGTCATGAAATTGAAGTAGATGAAAATTTATCTGTTGCAAAACTACAAGAAGAGATATTTGACGAATTTATAGAAAGCAAACTAATAAATCCAACATTTTTGACACATTATCCAATAGATATCAGTCCATTGGCTAGAAGAAATGATGAAGATCCACAGATTGCGGATAGATTTGAATTTTTTGTTGCTGGACAAGAGATATCAAATGGTTTTAACGAATTAAACGATCCACTTGACCAATATGAGAGATTTCAAAATCAGATGAAAAACAAAGCAAGTGGTGATGATGAAGCTCATGAAATGGATGAAGATTATATTCATGCATTAGGATATGGATTGCCTCCTACAGCAGGTGAAGGTATCGGTATAGACAGACTTACAATGCTTTTGACAAACCAACACTCAATAAGAGATGTCATACTATTTCCAGCGATGAAACCAATCAAAAAAGAAAATACTAATAATGAGGATGGGGAATGAATTTTTTAGAAAAAGAAGATCCAAAAGTTTATGAAATTTTACAAAATGAGCTACAAAGACAAACAGACCACTTAGAGATGATCGCTAGTGAAAACTTTACAAGCCCAGCAGTCATGGAAGCTATGGGAAGCATCTTTACAAACAAATATGCAGAGGGTTATCCATACAAAAGATATTATGGAGGATGTGAGTTTGCAGATCAAGTTGAACAGTTAGCAATCGACAGGGCTTGTGAACTGTTTGGATGTAAATTTGCAAATGTCCAGCCACACTCAGGAAGCCAGGCAAACCAGGGAGTCTATCAAGCACTATTAAAACCTTATGACAAGATACTCGGAATGGATTTAAGTCATGGCGGACACTTAACTCACGGTAGTAAAGTTAGTAGCTCTGGTAAGACATATTCAAGCTTTTTTTATGGTGTAGAGTTAGATGGTCGCATCAACTACGATAGAGTAATGGATATAGCCAAGATAGTTCAGCCAAAACTGATAGTTTGTGGTGCAAGTGCTTATCCTAGAGAGATTGATTTTGCAAAATTTAGAGAGATAGCTGACGCGGTTGGAGCATTGCTTTTTGCTGATATTGCACATATCGCAGGATTAGTAGCAGCAGGAGAACACCCTAGCCCATTTCCTCATTGTGATGTTGTGACAACTACTACACATAAAACACTTCGAGGTCCAAGAGGTGGAATGATCATGACAAATGATGAAGATATCGCTAAGAAAGTAAACTCTGCAATCTTTCCTGGAATTCAAGGTGGTCCATTAGTTCATGTTGTTGCAGGTAAAGCTGTAGGATTTGGTGAAAACTTAAAACCACAGTGGAAAGAGTATGCCAAAGATGTCAAAGCAAATGCAAAAGTATTAGCAGATGTACTTATGCAAAGAGGTTATGATGTAGTAAGTGGTGGAACAGATAATCATCTGGTTCTTGTATCATTTTTAGATAAAGATTTTAGTGGAAAAGATGCAGATGCAGCACTAGGTGATGCGGGAATTACAGTAAATAAAAACACAGTCCCAGGAGAGAAAAGAAGTCCTTTTGTTACAAGTGGTATCCGTATAGGTTCACCTGCTTTAACCGCAAGAGGTATGAAAGTCAAAGAATTTGAACTTATAGCAGGTAAAATTGCGGATGTTTTGGATAATATAACAGATAAAGAACTTCATGCAAAAATCAAAGATGAGATGAAAGATTTAGCAAGAAATTTTATCATATATGATAGAGCAATTTATTAGAATAGGAATACTATGTACAATGTAGATGTTTCGCTTATTAAAATGATCACAAAGCATTATTGGATCAAAAGAGATAAGATTATCAATAAAATCAATTATAAAGGTAGACTTTTTTTTGATAAATATGAACGTATTGATAAAATGATGACACGATCAATTATGAACGAATATGATGCTGGAAAAAGTATCATCGCACACTCTCTTATAAATGATCGTGACAAAGTAGAAAATATTGTTTTTGATTACAATGGAAGAAACAGAGAAAAGTTCTGGCATCGATTGCAACTTTTATTGAGAGAAGAAGGATATCTTAACTTTACAGCTTATGAAAGTAAAACACCTGGACATCTACACGTATATGTACATAAAGGACACACTACTTTTAGTGAAGGATGTCAAATCGCAAAAACACTTTCAGCAAAACTTGCACTAAAGTTGCCAAGAGAATGGAAAATGTTTCCAAACGCTGATATTCCAAAAGAATTTAATATACTAAATTTGCCTAAAAAGGTCTATGCTAAAGAGCGTGGTTCTTCTTGGGCTAAACATATGTAAAATAAAGTTAAAAGAGGAGAAAACATATGGAAGACAAACTCAAGGTAAAACAATCAAAATCAAATGATTTAAGCGACATTGTATTAGAAAAAAAGCAAAGTGGTCCACAAAGAACAAAAAAGTTGCTCTTGTTGGCAGCATCCCTTATCTTAATATTTCTAATAGCTCTTGTACTCATGAAGCTATTTAGCGGTTCAAATAACCAAAGTGACAACTCTTTGGCTCAAGTAAGTCAAGATATAACACAAAAAGCAGATAATTCTATAGATAATATTAGTAAAAAAGTTGAAGATACAAATGAACTTTTTAAACAAGAACCTATTGTTGATGAATCTTCTGAAACAGATTTAAAATTTGAAGAGATGGTACGTAAACTTAAAGCACAAGATGCGGCACAAGAGACAGATGATATTGTACAAAATAGTATTGACAACAGTGTAGAGAAGATTAAAAAACAAAAAGATGAAGTTAAACACAAAGTTGATGACTTAACTGCTTCAATTGCAAAAGCAAAAAAAGAAACAGTCAAAAAAACAGAGATTGTAAAAGAAAAAGTCAAAACTATTGCACCTAAAATTTCTATAGAGAGTGCAAAGACAAAAATCTCTAAAATTAAACCAGCAAAAAAAGAGGTGATCATCTCATCTGTGATAGAAAAACACCCAGCAATGACAAAACTTTCTGTATTGAGTGGTTATTTTGTTCAAGTTGGAGCAACTGCAAATAGCTTTCCTGATAAAAGATTTCTTCAAAAAATCAAAAATGCAGGCTATGACTATGTAGTTCATACAATGTTCATAAAAGGTAGAAAAATTAAAAAAGTACTAATTGGGCCTTATAGTACAAAATCAAAAGCACAGGCAAAATTGCCATCAATTAGAAACACAATAAATCCAAGTGCATATATTTTTAGGATTAAATAGGTGTATGCAAAACAAGTTTTATTTGATCAGCTAACTCCTATTGGTGTTTATAAAAAACTTAAAGAGAGATTTTCTGACGAAATCTCTTTGCTTTTTGAAAGTGCTATTAACTCAGAAAAGGGAAATTATAGTTTTATCTTTATAGGTGCAACACAAAGAGTAACCTATAAAGATGGGCAAACTACCATTTTAAACGAAGATGGTACAAGTGTAACACAGCAAAACAATCCTTTTGAGTATTTAAAATCATACTACAAAGATATCAAAACTGAAAAATATTTAGAGCTTTCACGCAAATTAAATGTAGGTTTTACGGATGGATTTGTAGGCTTTATAGGATATGATAGTGTAAAGATATTTGAACCTGTACTTAAACCATATATGGATCATTTAGAAGATGAGCTACATACCCCTGATCTTGATCTAATCAGACCAAAACTTACAATCGCCTTTTCTCATAAAACAAACATTCTTACCCTCTTAACACCACATGAAGAGCTGGGAAAAGAGCTAAGTGAGTTAATCAACTACCTCAAAGAACCATATACTTATATTGATATCAAAACTACATCAATTGATCCCCAAAAAGGAAATTTTGCTTTTTCAAAAGAACAATTTTTTGATATGGTTCACAAGTCAAAAGAGATGATAAAAAGCGGTGATGTTTTTCAAATCCTGATGTCAAATCGATTTACACAATATGCCAAAATAGATCCACTAAGTTTTTACAGAGTTTTGCGTAGTCAAAATCCATCACCTTATATGTTTTTATTAGAATTTGAAGACTTTACGATAGCAGGAAGTTCTCCTGAAGTGATGGTGGGACTTCATGATAATCATATCCTTCTAAGACCTATTGCCGGAACTAGACGCAGAGGCAAAACACCTCAAAGAGATTTAGAATTGGCAAAAGAGATGCTCGAAGATGAAAAAGAGTGTGCAGAGCATTTAATGCTTGTAGACCTAGGACGAAATGATGTAGGACGTGTTGCCAAAAGTGGTAGTGTAAAAGTAACTGAGATGATGCGAGTTGAACGTTATTCTCATGTGATGCACATGGTTAGCGATATAGATGCCCTGCTCGATGACAAATATGATATGTTTGATCTTTTTGCTGCAACATTCACAGCAGGGACAATGACAGGTGCACCGAAGATAAGAGCTATGGAATTAATAGCTGAATATGAAAATTTAAAACGAGGATTTTACAGCGGTGCTGTAGGGTATTTTGGATTTGATGGTAACATGGATAGTGCTATTGCTATAAGAACAGCATACCTTGATGATGAAAAGATTGTATTTCAAGCTGGTGCAGGAATCGTTGCTGATAGTCAAGAAGAGTTAGAATATCTTGAAGTTCACAATAAACTTGCTGCTAATCTTAGTTCACTTGAGAAATTGAATGCAACAAAAAAATAAGCTTTTTGCCATATTTGGCAATCCAGTCACACATTCTCTTTCACCACTGATGCACAACTATGCTTTAGAGGGATTAGGTATAAATGGATGCTACACGCGTTATCAGTTAATAGATCCAAAAGCATTAAAAGAAAAATTTTTACAATTAAATCTCGACGCTATAAATATCACAGTACCACACAAAGAAGCGGCATATCAAGCATGTGATGAGATTAGAGGTATTGCAAAAGAGATTGGTGCCATAAATACAATTGTCAAAGAAAATGATAAACTTATCGGTTACAATACTGATGCACCAGGGTTTTTCAAATGTGCTACTTCGCTTGGAAAGATTGAAAATATTTTGATTTTAGGTGCAGGTGGCACGGCTAAAGCTCTTGCTGCTATTTTTAGAGATAAAAAAATTTCTGTTACGATATTAAATAGATCTGCCAGTAGATTAAAGTATTTTAAACAAAAAAACTATTCATGTTATACTTGGGAAGATTTTGAAACTAATACATTTGATCTTGTTGTAAATACCACTTCAGCAGGATTACAAGATGAGTATCTGCCTGTAGATGAAAAACTATTAAATGATATTCTAAATCATGCAAAATATGCAATTGATGTGATATATAATAAAAATACGCCTTTTTTACAAATGGCAAAAGAACATGATCTACCAGTTAAAGATGGCTCGGATATGTTATTGTTTCAAGGTGTTTACGCATTTGAACTTTTTTTTAATAAACGATACAAAGAAGAGGAAATTTTGCCATTCATGCAAAAAGCATTTACATGAATGACTTATGAGTAACTATTTTTAAGAGCTACCTTTCGACTCCATTTACTCGGAATCGGAAGGCTTTGCCTCCGCTTTTCGGGACTAAAGTCTCCATTTCCAACTATAAAATCCTTAAATTTAACGATATTGAGAAATATCGATATCTGTTTTTAGAACTTTTGCAGGTACACCACCTACTATAGTATTATCAGGTACATCTCTTATCACAACAGCATTAGCACCTACTATACAATTGTTTCCTATTTTGACAGGTCCAATCACTTTAGCACCAGGAGCTATTTCACAATTATCCCCAATAACAGGAACTTCATATTTTTTTGAAGTACCTCCGATAACAACACCAGATCCAATCAATACATTTTTACCAATAACTGCACGATCATGAATAACAGTACCCATACCACCATAACCAATCGCCGTTCCTTTACCAAGCTTAGCTCCTAAAGAGATTTGGCAGCCAAAAAGCAATCTTACAAATATGATATTTATCAATTTTGGTAAAATTGGGATTTTCAGATTATGCAAGAAAAGTGCAAAGTTATATATATAAACAACTATTTTACTCAAGATTTATCCTTTTTAATATAATGTAATACAAATCGACACAAATATGGTTCTATTTAGAGACTTTACCGATTTTACTTTCAACCGATGCAATTTTGGCTTTTAGGCGATTAGTTTTACCCTGACGTATATCAAACTTCAAGGAAGAATAAATACGAGAGCAATCTTTTTCTAAAACCAAATAAGACTTTTTGATAATTTCCAATGCTTCATCCATCGTATTTGTCTCTACTATTGTACCCATTGGTGTCAACTGATAAGCCACCCCACTCTCATCGATCATTTTAATTATCTTTGAGACATACACACTTACACTCTCACCCTTATCTGTAGGGAACATGCTAAACTCTAACAATATTGACATATTACCATCCTATCACAAGAAACAATGAAGATAAAAAATAATCCATAACAAATACAGTAACAGAACCTAAAACAACCGCACTAGTTGTAGCTTCACCAACACC
>Ga0256833_1001970_pt1 | contig 14800 bp, 12 predicted proteins | sample 356284metaG_FD_190535 | JGI IMG/M metagenome (GOLD analysis project Ga0256833, IMG submission 190535) | Hydrothermal vent microbial communities from Mid Atlantic Ridge, Atlantic Ocean - 356-284 | ecosystem: Environmental > Aquatic > Marine > Hydrothermal vents | place: Atlantic Ocean: Mid...
CACCCCCACAGCCACCCCCACCCCGCCATCGCCCCTTATCCCGGTGGTGCATCCCAAAACCATCGCCATCGACGACGAAAGCAATACGCTCTACATCTCCAGCCTCACCACCAACAGCCTCTACATCGTCAATGGCGGTGACAACACCGTCAGCGCCCAGATCCCCGTGGGCGCCGCGCCCTATGGGGTGGATGTCAATCCCGTCACCCACAAAGCCTACGTAGCCAATACCGATGACAACACCCTTTCGGTCGTCGATCTAAGCGCCAACGCCGTTGCCGCCACCATCACCTTTGACCCTGACAGTAAACCGCTGCAGGTGGCGGTCAATCCCGACACCAACAAAGTTTATGTCACCCTGCACAACACGAACCAGATGGCGGTGATCGACGGCGGCGCCGACGCCGTGATCAAAACCATCCCCAACCTGCCCGGCGCCTTCGACGTCATCGTCAACCGGCCCGATAACCAGATCTATGTCAGCGCCCGTGACGCCCATTTTGTCAGCATCATCGACGGCGCCACCGATACTGAAGTCAAAAAACTCATGCCCGGCGGCGAGACTTACGCCCTGGCCTTCGATCCGACGCTCAAACAACTCTACACGCTCATCCAACCCGATGGCCCCCTTTACCTGCTCGACGCTCCCACCGGGGATATCTATCTGCCCCTGCCCGATCTCATCGGGCAACAGCAGCCCAACCCCAACGTCGTCATCATCTTCGAAGTCAAGCCCAACTATGATTTCGGACGACGCGGCTATCGCATAGCCGGCGAAGCCGGGCCCCAGGGCGGCGTGGGCGTGGCCGCCAACTCATCCACCGGGCACTTCTTCATCACCAACAGCGCCGATAACTCCCTCTCGGTGTTTGACGGCGCCTCCCTGGTCACGCTCGCCACCGTGCCCATGGATGGCGATCCCGGCGATGTGGCGGTGAATCCCATCACCAACCGGGCGTATGTCAGCAACCGTTCCGCCGACGTCGTACACATGATTGTCGACGGCTGGTAGTCCCCCGGCTGCAGATTCAACCTCTTCTCGGGGCGGGAGAACCCATTCTCTCGCCCCTTTCCTTGCATTCATAACTTCACCCGTGTCGCGCCGATAGCGATGGCATCATGACAGATGAGCTCGAACAACGCCTTAGCGACGCGCTCGGCCAGCGCCCGAATCGCATCAGCCCCCTTAGCGGCGGTAGCGTGGGCGAAGTCTATCGCGTGGATCTGCCGAATGGCGCGCGTTGCGTCGCCAAAATGGATGCCAGCGCCAGCGCCATTCTGGACAGGGAGGGATGGATGTTGCGCTATCTGGCCGATCACAGCGCCCTGCCTGTCCCGGAAGTCATCCACAGCGCCCCCCAGTTGCTGATCATGAGCTGGCTGCCCGGACGCAGCAGCTTCGACGCCAACAGCGAAGCCCACGCGGCCGAGCTGCTGGCCGATCTTCACGCCCTCAGCGCCCCGGCCTACGGCCTGGAAGCCGACACCCTCATCGGCGGTCTGCATCAGCCCAACCCCTGGCGCGAAAGCTGGATTGATTTCTTCCGGGAGCAACGGCTGCTGTTTATGGCCCACACCGCCTACGACGCCGGGCGTCTGCCCGCACGCACACTGGCCCGCATCGAAAAGCTGGCCGGGAAACTGGAGCGCTGGCTGGAGGAGCCGCCCGCGCCCGCCCTCATTCACGGTGACGTGTGGAGCGGCAACGTGCTGGCGCAAGACGGGCGCATCACCGGTTTTCTGGCCCCGGCCATCTACTACGCCGACCCGGAGATGGAGCTGGCCTTCATCACCCTCTTTCACACCTTCGGCGAGGCGTTCTTTCGCCGCTATGACGAGCTGCACGGCATTCGCCCCGGCTTTTGGCAAACCCGCCGCCATTTGTATAACCTCTATCCGCTGCTGGTGCATGTGCGTCTGTTTGGCGGCGGCTATATTCGCTCGGTGCAACACATTCTTACTCAATTCGGGGGCTGAGTCGCCCACGGAATCAAAACGCCGCTTATGGAAGCCTATAACGAAACCACCTACGGCGATCACATCGCCCACATCTATGACGACTGGTATGAGAGCTATGATCCGACAGCCATCGAAACGCTGGCGGAACTGGCGCGCGGCGGCCCGGCGCTGGAGCTGGGCATTGGCACCGGGCGCATCGCCCTGCCCCTGCAAGACAAAGGCGTAATGGTGCACGGCATCGAAGCCTCGGAGAAGATGATCGCCCGCCTGCAGGCCAAGCCCGGCGGCTACCGCATCCCCGTCACCCTGGGAGATTTCGGAGCCGTGCCCGTGAGGGGCGAATTCCCTCTCATCTACGTCGTCTTCAACACGCTTTTCGCCCTCCTCACCCAGGAGGAGCAGATTCAGTGCTTCCAGAATGTGGCCGGGCATCTCACTCCCGAGGGCGTCTTCGTCACCGAAACCTTCATGCCCGATATGAAACGCTTTCAGCGAGACCAAAACATCAATCTGGCGGCCATGGATGACGGCTATCTGCGCATCGACGTCACTCAGCACGATCCGGTGCAACAGCTTATATACAGCCAGCACGTGGCCTGGACCGAATCGGGCGCCCGCTTTTATCCGGTGCGTCTGCGCTACATCTGGCCCTCCGAACTGGATTTGATGGCGCGGCTGGCGGGCCTGCATCTGGCGCAGCGCTGGGGCGACTGGGACAAACGCCCCTTTACCAGCGATAGCGGCAAGCTCATCTCCGTCTTCAGCCGTGCCTGAGTCCGCCCGACACTTCACCGGCTCGGGGACCGACAGCCTCCCGCCCCGCGGCCTGGCCGGAACCTACGCCCTGTTTTTCCGGCTGACATCGTCACTGACGGTGACCGCGGGACGTCTGGGAGAGGCGCAGTTGCCCGCGGGCTGGCTGATCTACGTCGGCTCAGCCCTGGGCCCGGGCGGCTTGCACGCCCGACTGCGTCGCCATCTGGCCCCCGAAAAGCGCATCCACTGGCACATCGACGCACTCAGCGCCCGCCTGCGACCCCGCTTCTGGCTGGCCCTGGCCGATGGCCGCCGCCATGAATGTGAGTGGGCGCAGCGCCTGGCCGCGCATCCCGCCGCCAGCATCCCCATTCCCGGTTTCGGCAGCAGCGATTGTCAACGCGGCTGCCGGGCGCATCTCATCGCCTTTCCGGCTGAAATGACGGGCGCGGCTATCGTCGCCTGGCTCTATCCATAGTCGCAACGCCCATTTCTCGCAGCGCCCGCTCGACTTGCAGCGCATTCTCATACACCACGCCCTGCATCCCCACAGCGGCCGCAGCCAGGATGTTGCGCTCCTTGTCATCCACCAGCACGCAGGCCTCCGGCCTGAGATCAAGCCGACGGGCGGCGATGAGAAAGGCCTCGGGCTCGGGCTTGCGATAGCCCTCCAGGGCGCTGATCACCGCCTCGTCGAACAATCCCCGAAAAAGCGGTTCCATCACCACATCCCGGGCCAGAAGTGCGGTGGCGTTGGAGAGCAAGCCGATGTGATAACGAGGGCGCAGACGCCAGGCCAGATGCAGCGTCGCCATATCCAGCATCGCCCCATAAAAATTATCCCGATAGCCGCTGAAATCCGCGGGCAGCGCCGCCTCCAGCTCCTGGCCCGTCGCCGCCCAATAGGCGTCCAATGATAACTCGCCCTTGGAGACGGCCTCCCAGGCCGGGCCGCTGTAAAGCCGCAGGCGCAGCGTGTCGGGCTCCCATCCCAGCAATGCGTCGAAGGCGAGCAACCGACGATCGCTGGCTTCGGTGTGCATCAACACGCCGCCCATGTCGAAAATCACCGCCCGAATCATGCTTCCTGCAAATCCTTGATCAACACCGGGATGCGGCGGCCGATGGCCCGAAAGCCAAAACCCTTGTAGAGGCGCTGAGAGCTCACATTTTGCCACTGGGTGTTCAGGGTGACGTAAGTCGCGCCGCGTTCAGCGATAAAATCCAGCGCATCGGCCAGCAGATAGCGCCCGAAACCTTTGCCCTGCCAGGCCGGAGAGATAGCCAGCCGCACGATCTGGGCGTGCTCGCCATGCACCTGCACACAGACATAGCCCACCATCTGCCGGTTGTGCTCCAACACCGCCAGCCGATCAGCGGTCATCAGCCATTTCACCAACTCGCCGCTGCTAAACTGCCAGGGCCAGTCGAAAGCCTGGTGGTCGAGCACTGTCAGATCATTGATCTCGTGACGTCCCAGGGCGCGGAGGGTGACGTCAGGAATCGTGAAATCGGGCAGCAACGGGCGAGAAGGCGCAGTGCGCTCGAAATGGATGATGTAATCGTGGGGAACAAAGCCCTGACGCATCAAAGGCGCGGCCAGCCACACATCCACGGCCAGATGCATCAAGAAACGATCTCCCCGGGCCAGCAACGCGCGCTCCAGCGGGCGCAGGAGATGCGACAGGCCATCATCGATGCGCCAGCCATTGAGCAGCCCCAGCCCCCGCAGCATCACCAGCTTTTTCTGATAGCCGGACGCACACACGAATCCCCACAGCAACGGCCCCGTATCAGCCACCAGGCAGGCGCTGCGCTTGACCATCTGCATCAGATCTTCATATCCGAAGTGCATCACCACCCGGCGCGCATGCTGACGCATCTGCATGATGCGCTCGATATCAGCAGCCAGGGCCGGGCGAACGATGATCTGAATGTCGTGCATGGGAGCGTGGAGAGAACTAAAAAGAGATGGCGGGACGAGAGTTCTGTTTCATGGCGCCTGCTTCGTAAATAAGTCAAAAGGAAAAAGGCGCAAGGCAAAAAGTCCTCACGGCCACGTTGGCCGCAGCAGCGAGGGATGTAATGCGTAAAACGTGACGCATTACGCAATACGCATTACGCATTACGTTTTACTAGATCGGCTGCCGTAGTTCGACTGCGTCGTTATGAGCTATTTTAACATAGCCGCCCAAATCGCAAAGAAAATCCATCCACCTAACTTTTCCTGTTTTGCAGGGTTGAAATCCCCCTTTTTGGAGCCTGCGCCAAACGTCAATTGGCATATTTCTGAAAATGCGTTAGGATAATAGCGTCTTTCGCCCTGTCTATCAGCATGGAGGGGCAAAATGTCCAATATGACGCCAGCCAAATGAAGAGAAGCAGCGGCGCGCGTCGCCTTCGACCGCCATCGACAGCCGTGCTTTGCACAAAACAAACGCCATGAACAATGGCGCGCCGATAAGAATGAAAATCTGAACGCAGAGACTTCTGATGCCGCAGATTCTCGCAGATTTCTTCCGGTTTTATCTTCTTATCTGCGCAGATCAGACTTTTTTGCGTCATCTGCGTGCTATTTACGGAATAGCCCCCATCTTTTTCGCCAACCGCCAAATCCTTTTCATCAGCCAAGAGGCCCGCGTTGAAAGCATTTGATTATATCCGTCCCAAAAGTTTGGAGGAAGCCGTCGGCCATCTCACCCAGGGAAAACGCGTCAATATCCTGGGCGGAGGCGTCACGCTTTTCCTGCAGATACAAAACAACGAACTGACGCCGGACGTCATTCTCGACGTCAAGGCGCTGCCCGGCTTTCATGATATCCGCTATCACCATCATCATGGGCTAAAACTCGGCGCCGCCGTCAATCTGCAACATCTGGCCACGGGCCTGGAAATTCGCCGCCATTATCCTTTGCTCAACCAGACGGCCCAGGAACTGGCGTCGCCGCAGATTCGCAACCGCGCCACCATCGGCGGCACATTGGCCTGGGCTTCGCCCGTCTCAGAGCTGGTCGCGCCCATGCTCTGCTACGACGCGGTTTGTCACACCTGGTCTCCCCGGGGAACGCGGACAATCCCTGTCTCGGAACTTTATCTGGGAGATTTCAAAACAGCGCTGGAACCGGACGAACTCATCACCCATATCCACCTGCCTTCTTTTCCCGCCCGCACCTACGGCGTCTACCAACGTCAAACCATCCGTCACGACGGACGCAGGATGATCGCGGGGGCGGCCACATTGGCCATTCACAAGCACCATACGCTCACCAACTGGCGCATTGCCGTGCTGGGGGTGGATGACCGTCCCAAGCGCGTCCCCGAAGCGGAGGCGCTGCTGGAAGGCGCGCCCGCCGAGGCGGACATCGCCCGGGCGTTGGAAGCCGTCCAGGAAAACATCCACCCGCAGGACGTTGTCTATGCTCGCAGCGACTATCGCCGGGCTGTTCTCAACGCGCTCTTGCAGCGCAGCATTCACGATATTATCAGCAACCTCCAGGACTCATAACGCATGAAGCATGAAATCCAATTGATCGTCAACGGCGAAACCCGTTCGCTCACCGTTGAATCGCAACAGACATTGCTGGAAGCGCTGCGGGAAGATCTGGGACTTACCGGCGTCAAACACGGCTGTTCCACCGGCGAATGCGGCGCATGCAGCGTGCTGCTGAATGGCGAAGTCGTCAATTCCTGCATGGTGCTGGCCGTCGAGGCCGCGGACGCCGAGATTTTGACCGCCGAGGGGCTGGCCACCGATGAGGGATTGCATCCCCTGCAAAAGTCGTTCATCGATCATCACGGCGTCCAATGCGGCTATTGCGCCTCGGGCATGCTCATCTCCGCCAAAGCCCTGCTCAACCGCACCTCCCGCCCGCACGAGGAGGAAATACGCGAAGCGTTGGTGGGCAATCTCTGTCGATGCGGCGCATACGCCGACATCATCAAATCCATTCAGGTCGCCTCCCGGGCCCGACGTTAGAGGTGCAAATGATGATTTCCCGCAAACCGCATGTCATTGGCAAGCCCTTCCCCCTGATAGAAGCGCAAAAAAAACTGACGGGCGTCACCTGTTACGCCGGCGATGAGACCATCACGCCCGACATGCTCCACGCCCGCATCCTGTTCAGCCAGCGCCCCAGCGCCCGCTTCCGGCTCGATAATCTGGATGCAGCCCGCCATTTTCCGGGCGTGGCCGCCCTGCTCACCGGTCAGGATCTCGCCACCCGCATGGGGCAGACCATCCGCGATCGAGAATTGCTGGCGGTGGAGCGGGTGTATTTCGCGGGCCAGCCCCTGGCCGTCATCGCCGCCGAGACCCCCGAAATCGCCGATGAAGCGCTGGCTTTGATCCAGGTGACCTATGAAGACCTGCCGGCCGTGCTGGATATCGAACAGGCGCTGACGCCGGGCGGGCCTCAGGTTCACCCCGATTTCGATGATTATCCCGGCGCCGACGCCCTGAACGCCGATCCCCAACAAAATATCGCCCATTCACTGACATTCACCCGCGGCGACATCGAACAAGGATTTGCCGAGGCCGATGTGATTCTGGAACGCAGCTACACCGCGGCGCATCTGCAACACGCCCCCATGGAAACTCACGGCGGCGTCGCCCAGCGCCAGCCCGATGGCAGCCTGACCATGTGGATGCACCTGCAAGCGCCTTTTTTGCAGCGAAAAATCATCGCTCAGGCGTTGCACATGGACCCGGCCCAGATTCGGATCATCACCGGTTGCGTGGGCGGCAGCTTCGGCGGCAAGGTTTTCGTCAGCGTCGAGGGTGCGCTGGCGGCCATTGCTCTGCAGACCGAAGGCCGCCCCGTGCGTTTGCTGCTGACCCGCGAAGAAGAATTCGCAGGCACATTCACTGCGCCGGCCATGCGGGCCCATGTCAAGATGGGAGCCACCCGGGACGGGCGCATTACCGCCATCGAAGCGACTTATGATTGGGATGTCGGGGCCAGCGTCGACGCGGCGCTTTTTCATCTTCAGGCTGTGGCGCTGGCCGGAACCGGCCCTTACGCCATCCCCAACGCCACAATCCGCAGCCGAGCCATCTACACCAACCTGTTGCCCTCCGCTCCCCTGCGCGGCCTGGGCATCGCACAGGTGCATTGGGCCATCGAACAACACGTCGCCGAACTGGCGGAGATGTTGAATATGAACCCCATTACCATGCGCCAATGGAATCTGGTCAAGGGCGGCGACAGGCTTTTCCCCAACTTCACCATGCACGCCAACGGACTGCAAACCTGCGGTCTGCAAGTGATCGACGCCATCAACTGGCGCCCCGCCGCTCCCGCGCACAGCTATCATGCGCCGCCCGGGGCAGCCCCCAAAAAGCGCATTGGCCAGGGCATGGCCATCGGCTGGAGCCCCATCATCCTCTCGGATCAGTGTGGCAGCAGCGTCAGCATTCGCATCGACAAGGATAATCTCTGCGACATCATCGTGGACGGCGTGGACATCGGGCAGGGTCTATACGCCTTTGTCACCCAACTCGCCTCTTTCGAACTCAATATCCCTGTAGAATGGATTACCGTTGAGCCCACCGACACCGCCAATTATCCTCCCGATTGGGAGGCGACCTACCACAACTTGCTGTGGAGCACAGGGCATGCTTTATTGAAAGCCACCGCCAAGATGAAGCGCCAGATCCTCACCTATCTCGCCAAAGTGTGGAAAGAGCCCATCTCCAACATGGATATCGTCGATGGAGAAATCATCTCCTATGCCTCCCGTCGCCGTTTTCCCCTCCTCGATTTATTGGAGAACGGCGCGGGCGAGGAGACCAGTCCTCCGGTCTTCAGCGTCACCGCCACCTACCGCCCGCCCAACGCCGGCGGGTCTATCGACAGCCTTCTGCAATCTTTTGCCGCCACCGCTTACGCCGCCGAAGTGCAGGTGGATGAAAAAACCGGCGGCGTCACCATTCTGAAACTGGCTGCGGCTGCGGATGTGGGGCACGCCCTCAACCCCGAGAGCGTCAAGGCGCAAATCAAAGGGGGCATGATCCAGAGCGTCAGCTTCACTCTGCTGGAAGAAATGATCTTCGAGAACGGCGTTCCCCGTTCCAATAATTTCCGGGATTATCCCATCGCCACCACCGCAGACATGCCGCAACAGCTCCATCCCATCGTCGTGGAAGTGCCCCAGCAGAGCGGGCCGTATGGCGCCCGGGATCTCTCGCATCATGTGCAGGTGGGCGCGGCGCCCGCCATCGCCAACGCCATCTATCGAGCCGTGGGCGTGAGGATTCGCGATCTTCCCATCACGGCGCAACGCATCTATGACGCCATGCAGGCAAAACGGGCGGAAGAAGCATAGGGGCGGGGTTTTACAGCCACTGCACCAGATCAACCACGCTGTCCAGCACCAAATCGGCCTCGTCCAGATCCTCTTGCTGGCCAAAGCCCGTCAACACCCCCACCGCGGCGGCGTTGGCGGCCCGGGCCGCGCGCACGTCCGCCAGCGTATCCCCCACCATCACACACTGCGCCGCCGAGAGTTCCAAAACCGCCGCCGCCCTGAAAATCGGCTCGGGATGGGGTTTCAGACGCCGGACGTCGTCGCGGGTGACAACCACAGCGAATACATCCTCAAGATGATAGTGTTCCAGAAAGCGCATGGTGGAATGATGGTCGCGCGTGGTCACCAGGCCCAACCGATAACGAACGCCCAGCTCGCGTAACGCCCACTCGACGCCGGTTACAATCTCCAACTCGGCGCTTTTTCGATATCCCAGCAGCCTGCGGATGCGCTTTGCCATCCTGAAAGCGTCATCATCCAGGTCCACTGCATCCAGACGGGCCAGCCACCAGGCGACCAACGGCTCCAGCCGCATCACCCAGCGGCGCACATAGGGCCGGGCGTCGCCATCCGGAAAGAGCTTCTGCAACGCCCCCAGCCGCCGGGCCAGATCATCGATAATCTGATCATCGGTTTCCGCCAGCGTGCCATCCAGATCGAAAAGAACCGCGGCAACGGGCTGACCGCGCAGCATGCCCCGCCACTGGATGGCGGTAACGCCTTTTTCAGGCTCCTCAGGAAAAGGCTCCCGGTCTGTCAGACGGCGCAAAATATAACGCATGAGCACGCGCACCGAAGCCAGGGTCGGAGCAGCCAGCAAGACGCCCAGTAAGCCGAACTCCACCGCCCCCAAAATAGCGCCCACGAAGACAACGCCCGGATGCAAATTCACCCGCCTGCCCACCACGCGAGGATAAAGATAAACCTGCTCGAACTGAAAAATCAGGATATAAATCACCATTACAATCAGCGCAATCAGCCAGTTGTCCAGGGGAATCCAGCTAGAGCCGCCGAAGAAAGCCACGAATACCGCCAGCAAAGCGCCCAGAGTCGGGCCCAACGAGGGGATGAATTCCATGAAACCGGCGAAGATGGCGATCAGCAGCACATGTTTCAAACCCAACACCCACATGGTCACGCCCACCATCGCCCCCACGATGAAGGCCAGCACCAGCGTGCCCCGGAAGAAACTGCCCCAGATGAGTCCCAGCTCCCGCAATAAACGGGAGACGTCGCGGCGGTAGGGGCGGGGCAAATGCTCGAAAAACCAATTTTCCAGTTTATAACCGTCTTTTATCAACCAGAAGGTGACGACAATGATAAAGGCCACCCAAAACAAACTGGATAACATCCCCAACAACGAAAGCGCCGCCTGCGAAACGTAGGTCGTGAGGAATTGTTGCAGCCCCTCAGACGATTGCAGCAACAAATTATGTACGTCGACATCGACGGGCCCCCATTTCAGCGAGATATTCCCGATGTTGTTGATGAATTCATTAAAAGATTGAAAATCGAACTGAACGTTGGATGTCAGAGAAACCAGGCTGGGGGTGATCAGCACCGGCGCCAAAATGATGAGGGCCAGCAAGACCAGGAACACCAGCAGAATGGCGACGCCCCGCGGCAATCCCGTATGACGGACAATCCAGTTGGTGGGCGGCGTCAGCAAAAAAGCCAGCAACGCCGAAACAATCAGCGAGGGGATGGCTACGCTGAAGCGCACCAATGCCCACCCGCCAATGATCAGCAGGATCGCCCACACGGCGAGTTTGGTGGTGTTCGACCAGGAAGACTCTTCCATTAGATCCCTATTTCAGGGTTCAGGGCATGAAGCTAAAATCATGCAGGGGCCAATAACGCATCCAGGCGTGTCCAACGATGTGATCGATGGGAACAGGCCCGAAAGAGCGCGAGTCATTGGAATTATTGCGGTTGTCGCCCATGACAAAGATGTAACCTTCCGGTATCTTCGTGGTTGGATAATCCCCGCGCGGTGCGCCGTTGACATAGGGCTCATCCAGCGCTTTGCCGTTGATAAAGACAACGCCGTTTTTAACCTCCAGCGTCTCGCCCGGCAAACCGATGACGCGCTTGATCAGCAATTCGTCAAAGCCGTCGACGCGTATCACCACAATATCCCCCCGATGGGGCTGGGTAAACCGATAGCTGAGCTTTTCGATAATCAGGCGTTGATGTCCGTAGAGGGTGGGCTCCATGCTATACCCTTCCACCCGCGTGGCTTGAGCCAAAAAAAGATGGATGACGATGGCGATGACCAGGGCCGGAATCACGGTGCTCAACATCTCGCGAGCGATGGAGCCCGCCACGGACTCGCTGCGAACAGCGCCGGCCGATGTAGCGATTCGCGGCAGCCGCGGGTATTCCAGATCAGGCGAATAGCGTTGGGGTTGTTCAGATGGGGGGATAATGCGGGCGTCCGGCGGCAAAGTCCGCTGACGATGATTATAAATGCTCATACGAAAAATGATAACAGTTTTTCGCCAAGTTCGCCAAGTTTGAAGAAGGCGTGGGTGCGTTTCAATTCATCATCTGAACAGATGCCATGAGCGGCTGCACGCCGATAAGAATGAAAAACGTCTGTGTCATTCTGAGTGACCAACGGGAGCGAAGAATCTCGCGTTTGCAGACAGGGAGATTCCTCAGTCGCTGCGCTCCTTCGGAATGACGTGAACATAACTTTATTTACGGAACAGATGCCATGAGCGGCTGCACGCCAATAAGGATGGAAATGACCGGGGACGGCGGACGGGAACACACGCCTTTTCGGTCTCCCGTCTCCGGTCTTCCGTCTATTTACGAAGCAGGTATCATGAGCGTTTGCACGCCAATAAGAATGAAAATCTGGAACGCAGATACCGCTGATACTCGCAGATTAGCGCAGATTATTCTGATTTTATCTTTTTGATCTGCGCAGATCAGACTTTTCTGCGTCATCTGCGTTCTATTTACGAAACAGAGAACCACATTCGCCCGTTATGGTTACCCAGCCCTCTCTTTCAAATTTTTTACGGTAAAGAAATTCGTGTACAATCAGAAGGATATTGCGTCAAAACATTCCCGCTTCCCCCACAATAGCGTTCTGACATACCGGGACGCCCGGCGGGCTCCCATGGGCGCACCAACAGACGCCATCTTTCCCCCACTCCTCCATCGAGTTTACTGTCATGGCAAATACGTTGAAAACAGAGGTCAGGATCGTCCATCTGCAACAGGGACGCAGAAGTTCTCATGCGCCAACGGCCCGGGTTATCGAACCGGCTTCGGGGATTGCCCCGGCCCAGGGCAAAGGCAATCTTTACATTCTTCTCGAACTCGCGGGCGAGGATCTGTCCCGCACAGGGTCGTTGTATCGGCAGCTTCTGAATATCATTCAAGACGCTTATTTCAACGCCTCGGGCGATGTCATCGCCGCCCTGACCGAGGCGTTGCAGGCGGCCCACATGCTGCTCCAGAATTACAACCGGGATGCGGGCACGGACTTTATCGCCGGAGCAACCTGCCTGGCGGTCACCAGCCGCGAGATCATCTCGGCGCAGGCGGGCCCGACCATTCTGGCCGTCAGCAGCGATAAAGGCCTGCAATGGTTCTCGCCGCTCAATGACGACGATTATGTGGCTTTGGGCGAGGACGATGCGCCCACGGTGGAGATTGGGCGCGTGGCCGGGCATCCTGGCGTGGTGATCGTGGCCATGCACAGCGCCTGGGCCAACTATCTGGAAGTGCCGCTGATGATGGAGGCCACCGCCGTGGCCCGGGCCCGGGCGGTGGCGGATCAGATGGCGGGCATCGGCATCGACGCCACCGAAGACCTGACCGCACTGGTGGTGACGCTGACCGAAGCGGGTGCGGCAGGCAAAGGCGTGAGCATCTCGCCCGAGGCCCTGCCCGAAGAAGCGGAGCCCGCCACGCCCAGCGCCGACATTCCGCTGGCGCCCGCCGAATGGGAGAGCGGACCTGAGGAGCCCGCCTGGGAAGATATCTACGAAACGCCCGTGGCGGAATCGCAGAAAAAGAAAACCGGCAAGGGCTTTGGGCTGGGCGCACTGACGGCGTTGGGCAAACGCGCTCCCAAACCGAGCATCTCGAAAAAACCTGCGCAGCCCGCGGCCCAAAAGGCCAAAGTCAAAAAGCCTCGGCGGCTGCCTTACATCCTGGGCGTCATCCTCATCCTGATCCTGGGCGTCGCCGCCGTCACCGCCGGCATGTGGTATTATCAGGGACAACAGCGGGTGAAGATGTTCGAAAAATTCATCAACGGCTCGCAGGTGCAACTGGAGGCGGCTCAGAAGACGCAGGATATCGAACAGGCCCGCCGGCTCATTCAATTCTCACAGGAGCAACTGAATCAGGCGGCGCAATTCTTCCCCGATCACCCCAAAGTGCGCAAACTGCGGGGCGATATTCTCTCCCTGCAGGCGCAGATCAACAAGGTGGTGGGACTGATGGCCGGTTTCGATCTGCCCCTCATCTCCTTCAGCGATCCCGCATCCAACCCCAGCGGCGTTTTCGTCAACGGCCTCAGCGTTTATGTGCTGGATACCGGTCGCGGCGTGTTCGAGCGCTATCAACTGGATGACGCCACCAGCGACAGGCTGGCGGCCAATGCCGAAAATCCCCGCCAATTGCTGAAAACGGGCGATGTGGTGGAAGGGCGCACAGTAGGCCAACTGGCGCATGCGATTTGGGCGCCCACCGCGGGCAACCGCACCGCCACCGGCCCGCTGATCCTGGATCACAGCACGCAGTTGTTCGGGATCAACGAGGGGCTCGGGCCTGTGAATGTGGCCCTGGCCGAAAATAGCGCCCTGCAATTCGTCAGCGGCATGTATTTTTACAGCGGCAATCTTTATCTGCAGGATTCGGTGGGGAATCAACTGTGGCGCTATCGCCCCAGCGGGGCCAACTACGTCAATCCGCCCGAGCCCTACTTCCCGCCCGAAACCAGCGTCGATCTGAAATCGGTCATCGATATCGGCATCGATGGCGATGTGTGGCTGCTTTATCCCAACGGCAGTATGCTCAAATTCCGATCGGGCATTCAGGAGCCCTTCGCCCTGGACCAGGTGGACCCGCCCCTGACTCAGGCGGTGGCGCTGTGGGTCAATCAGGCGGACATGCCGGCCGGGCGCATCCTCATCGCCGACGCCGCCACCAACCGCGTGCTGGTTTTCGACAAAGAGGGCAAGCTGCTGGCCCAGCTCACTCCGCTGGAACATCCCAACGCCTTGAAAGACCTGAAAGATATCTATGTGGACGAGATGACCAACACCCTCTATCTGCTAACCAAAACCGCGCTCTATCAATCGCCCCTGCCCACTATCAGGCTCGATGAAGCGGAGCAGGGAGCGCAGGGAACGCCATAATGGAAGCGGGCCTGAAGCGCTTTCTCCTCTATCTGCAAACCGAACGGGGCGCTTCTCCCTACACCCTGCGCAATTACGGCGCCGAGATCAACGAATTCATCACCTTCGCCGCGGAGCGGGGCGTTCATCGCTGGCCGGAGGTGGATGTGGCGCTGATTCGGGCGTGGATGGCGGCGCTGCACCGGGCCGACTATCATCCCGCGTCCATCGCCCGCCGCCTATATGAGCTCCGCTCATGCTTTCGGTATCTGGTGCGGGAAAAGATAACACCCGCCAATCCGGCGGCGCTGGTGAGTCCGCCCAAACAGCCCCGCCACCTGCCCGATTATCTCACCACCGCCCAGGTGATCGAGCTGCTGAGCGCGCCCGACCCCTCGACGCCGCTGGGCATGCGG
>Ga0256833_1001971_pt1 | contig 14800 bp, 17 predicted proteins | sample 356284metaG_FD_190535 | JGI IMG/M metagenome (GOLD analysis project Ga0256833, IMG submission 190535) | Hydrothermal vent microbial communities from Mid Atlantic Ridge, Atlantic Ocean - 356-284 | ecosystem: Environmental > Aquatic > Marine > Hydrothermal vents | place: Atlantic Ocean: Mid...
TACCCGACCGATTTTCCGCAGTTTCATAGGACATCCTATTTAAGTTTTGCGAAAGACAATTTATTTGTTTATCGTTTATAGTATTTAAATTTTTCGCCTGAGTCAGTAGTTCACAAGGTAACACGATTAGATTTGCACTTAACATTTCTTGAGATTTGCCTGAATTCGAGCTTCCGTTGGTAAGTTGTTAACATTCGTTTGGTAAATTGTTAAATCCCGTTTGATTTGGCGATTTTGTTAAGGTTTGTTCGGTGGTGCTTTGAATCATAATATATAGTAAACTTTATATTCAAATGTAATGGCAGTTTTATTATGCCATCTTTAGCAATTACCGAAAAAATACATAGAAGGTTAAGAGAACTAATTGAACAGAACAATATACAGCATATAGAAGCACTTGGTAACATTATCTTAATACTTGCGCTGAACGACGAAAACATTGTAAAACATGCAGTTAATCTTATAAAAAATTGGAATCTAGATAAAGGCGCTAAAGTATTGCAGGAGCAACATGGCCTGTAGATGGAAGATCGATCGAGCATTTAACACTCTTTGAGATCTAATTTCTTTATTTTAACCTTAGTTTTATTAACTATAGTTTTTTTTTCGTTACATCTAATTTTGAATAATATAATCATTAAATTCTCGGTTGTTCTCCCTTGAGCTACTCCATAGATGCCTTAACTAAATCTCCAGAATAACTCTCAACTGTTTGCTTAAGATTTTGTATTGAGCAGTGCTCGTACATTAAATCTTAGCAAATATGGGATGAAAGTTCCAGTCAAGATTTGTGTTGATGTACAAAACCAGCTAATAATCTTGGAGATAAAGAAGTTCAGTTAAAGTTACTATCTCCTCACCCTTATTTAATTTTGATTTTAGACCAGACTAAACCCTTTACAAATCTTAGTAGAGTTCAAGTACATTGATCTGAATGGATTATGCTTTTCTCTCGTATATGAACTTAGCTTCCCGTCTCTCTACAATATCGATCCAACCCTTTTCATATACGTAAACCAAGTACGCTCTGACTTTAAAATCGGTGTTCGTAGCTTTAACCAGATCAGTTTGGGTAATCTGTCGAAATTCTTACCAAAGGATTACATTTTGGGCTGGCACATTCATTATAAACATAGGCCACCATCTGATCAAGACCCCATTGACTGGAGGTGTATTGCTAAATTGATTGGTGACTAAGAATACATTCTGTCTACCAGAAGTTTTTAAATTTAGCGATATAATAAAAACTATTAAATATATTGAAAATATGTTAAAGCATTAATCCCATCATAGAAGCTCAGACTTTTCTTGCATTCGTCTTAGAACTCGTTTAAACTTTCGTTCGTAATCCTTGCTACGCGAAGTGTTAAGTTTTGTTGGAAAACTATTTGTAAGATTTGAGGTGATTTAGGACTATGGGGAAGGTCATTGAGGCTATATACGAGAAGGGTGTATTTAAGCCTCTTCAGAGTGTAGAGCTTGAGGAGGGAGCGAAAGTATTGATAGAGATCAAGGAAGGTATAGCCGACATTTTGGAAAAATTCGGTAGGAAGGTAAACGAAGATGTATTAAAGGAGTTTTTAGAGGAGAGAAGATGATAGTCGTGGATACATCTGTTTTTATCGACGCAATTTTTAGATTTGATGAGAACAGATCTGAATTGGTGTGAAAATTCTTTAGATTTGTTCAAAACGTGGGGTTAATTGTAGTCGTTCCAGAGGTCTTTAAAGTTGAATTGATAGGTCAATTAGTTAGGAGGATGAAGAAAGAGGAAGCTTTCAAAGTTTACGATAGCGTAATGAGTAACGTTAACGTTGTGAGTATTGAAAGAATTAGAGAAACTGCCTTCTCTGTAGCATCTGAAACTGGATGTAGAGCAATCGATGCTTACTTCATTGCTACTGCGAAGGTAACTAACTCAATTCTGATAACCAATGACAGGATTATGGCTAAAAACGCTAAAAAATATAGCATCGAAGCATACTACTTAATCGAAGAGTTCGATAACGCTATGAAGAGGCTAAAAAACTTAACAAATGATTCTTAACATTGGATCACCTCTTCAAACTACCAAACGTAACTTAACTATGCATTTCATATTTTATTCATTACTATTATTAATTTGGATTATGATATTTCATCATCATCTTGTGAAGTATTATGAGTCAGTAGTTCACAAGGTAACACTATTTGCGATATTTTTTCTTCTTTCAAGCCTAATTATTGAAAATTATAGTTAATTCACCAACGTATTCTCTAATCGGAAACAATACGAACTAATTTATGAATAATAGGTAAAGTTCAAGCTAGTCAAACATTTTTGAAAAGCCAATCTTAAGGAAGATATGGAAACACCTTTGGTTGCTACTATTACCGTCTCCGCACTCCCTGCAGGAAGCTCTTTCTCGTTTTCGCCATTCTTTATGGATATCATCACCATTCTTAACTCCCAAAAATACGCCCCAACCGCTAACTATCAGCTTCATTGCAGACACCATAGAAACAGTTTCATCCCTCGGTAGCTCAAACCTCCCCGCTAGGAATCCTCGCACTTTAGTGCGGGGAGGATGTCAAATCCGTCATTTCGTCAGCTTCTAAAGCTAAAACGTATCCTGTTAAGGCTACAGCATTTTGATCTCTAAATTCACCACTCTTTAAGTCTGCTATTGTATTAGATGGGTTGTTGGATAAACCGATTAGGCTTCCATCCACTTTCCTTTCAACTATCGGCGGTAAAGCCTTTCCTACGATACAATCCGCATCAGCATACGGATACTTAGCCAGAATCCTGTCAACTTGAGAGGCACACTGAATAACTATGTATTTGAAAAGTTTTCGGCAGTTCTCCCTCGCAAAGTCGCCTACGTTTAATTTATCGCAGATCGTGTCGAGTATATCGCTTGAAAATAGCTCTTTTATGATTTCAGAGCCTGTCAGCGGTTATCTAAACTGTATCGATTCAATAAACCACTATGGCATACTATATTCAATTATAAAAATCTAAAGAGTAGTTTTCAAGATTTTTAGGGCTAAGCTCAGATCAGAATCAAAATATTCTCATTTTAAACATTTTAATTTAATTTATTTTCAAAATTAAAATTAATTATAGTTTTATCAAATCTGAACGAAATCGCCGATAATCGTAAAAATGGATTGCATCTCGCCCAACTTCGTGAAGGAATGCGAAACCAACTCGAATGTCGAACCGAAAATATTTATGATGTTATCTGCAACATCCCTTATAAATGATGAGAGTTTGGATAACGACAGTTGGCAAAAGTCCTTTCGCCGTCGTGAATCCGATTTGGATGGCTTGTAGAGAAGGAAAATTCATCCCCGATAGAGTTTATTTAGTTTGGAACGAAGATGTCGAAGGGGTTAAGCAGACTGTAGAACGTATGCTTGGAATAATTCTCCAAAATTACGGCGTTCCCGAGCCGGAGATAATAGCGGATGAGAGTGTAAAGGTTCGTGAAGACGACTTCAACAAATTTAAGAGCGTCATATCGGAAATCTGTAACAGAGAGTTAAACGAGGGGAACGAAGTCGTGATAGATATGACTCCGGGAAGAAAGTTCATGTCCGCTTTGGCGATGGTCTTAGGACTTCTCAAGAAAATCAGCGTGTATTACCTTCACCTAACGGATTTGAGCTATCAGAACAAGCCTTTGGTTTTGATACCGTTTTCGACCCAAAAGCTTTATGATATGAAGGAGGAGCTGTATGAAGGTCGGAAGAGATGAGCTGATGGTTTTACTGAATAACCTCTACGAAAAGAATCCCGATTTTGAAATAAAGACCAAGCTGAAGATGGACGGAGGAGATACGTCCTTAGCTTCTGTCGATTTAAAGGATACCCGTGCTGAAGTCACGGTTATGGATGAGAATGAATACAGCGAACTGACGTTCGAGCACGAAGAAGTGTTACCCGATTACTCGAATTACGTCACATCTTTGGTTTCTTCCGGAGTTCTTAAGCTTGAAGAGTGGGAAAAGCAGTATAATAAAATTGCAAACGAGTTCAGGAAAAGCATATACGAGAGGCAGAGGCCATTATACGTGTCTTTCGATACTAACTGCTTCATAAACAGGATTAGCTATCAGCTTGGGCGGTATGTCAAGCAAGGGGTATTTGTCGTTGCGGATGGGGTGAGAAAAGAACTTTACAGGGAAGTAGCCGGGAAATACAGCGAATACGAACTCAGACGGCTGATACAAAAAGATAAGAGATTCAAGCAATTTTTAAATCAGCCGAAAGTTGGGGAGAGGATTAAGAAGATAGGAAAAGCCGAATACGATAGGTTTAAAAAGAGCGTCACGCTTGAGGAGATTCCATCCGGAACTGGAGACAACGAGATCGCTGAGGCACTCGGAAATTTTGCAAGGGCGAGAAACTGCGACGTCTGGCTGATAACATTCGATAAGACTATGTATGAAGTCTCGGCGGGATTCGGAATCAAACCGATTCTCTTCGAGTTTCCGAGGGTGCACGAAAGAAAGATCAGAACGGACTGGGAAAACGTATGCGATTTAATATATACGATGGCTGTAATTTTCGGCTTCATCAACGTTTCGGGAATACACGTTTTTGGAATCTGGAAGGGCAAGAACCCCGACGACTGGAATGAGGAGAGGGTTCTGATAACTGACGGAAACAAGAAGATCTTCGAAAAAATCGAAAGAGATCTGAACATTCTAAGGGCTCTGAACGAAATAGTTGGAATCTTTTATTAGGTTAAAAAAGAGGTATAACTTAGTGATACCCATGGTTAGCATCAGGGTAAAGGTAGGGCTGAAAGGGCAGGTAGTGATACCGAAGGTATTCAGGGAGGCGTATGGAATAAAGGAAGGAGGAGAGGTCATAATTATACCTACCGAAGAAGGATTAATTATAAAAGGAGGGAGATCGACTGAGGAGATTATGAATATTCTGAAGGAGCACAGGGAGAGAAGGAGAAGGCAAGGTTTAGTAGGTAGGCTTGGGGACTTGGCAGACTTCGACTTGGAGGATGAATTTAATGAAGATATTTCTTGATGCGAGCTTTTTGGTTTATTTAAACATAGACATTCCAGAAGCATATTCTGAAGGAAAAATTGTACACGGATGTTTTGGTGTTAGACGAAGTTATATACATCTCGAAGAGGAAGTATGGAGTTCCTTACGAAGAGACCATTAAGTTTCTCGACGACGTAATACTGCCCACTGTAGAGATATTGCCCATTGGTCTTGAGGAATACCTCAAAGCGAAAGAAAACATCTTAAAATACAATTTAAAACCATCAGATGCCATACACTTGGCTGTAATCGAAAATAACGGTCTCCAAGCCATAGTTACGGAAGATAAAGACTTTCAAAAAGTCCCGATAAAAGTTATATGGATTTAACGCGTGTTCTGTTAAGTAGTTCTAATCTCAATCCAGCCTAACGGTTTTTCATCGGCGGTTATCCTCCTCGTCTTCGGAAAAACGTCTGAAACCCTCCCCGTTTTAGGACTTCTGCCCAGTTTAATCTTTCTCCTCAGATATTCAAACTTTGGATGTGTCTCAAGTAGCAAACCTATGGTCTTGGAATACCAGCCCGTTCCCCATCCAATCCTAAGCAACATGCCTTTACAGCTTTTGATGCTCTTAAATACCGATTTAGTTCCACCATCGTAATCGTAGCTCAATTCTTTCTCAATCAAACTCAAGCTGAATTCTCTCGTTATCTCCGCTATCCTATCCACATCATTCAACCCGTGCTCTTTTAACTTCGATGCTATTTCGACATCGGCAAGAACCTTCTCATCAATTTCTATTTCAACTTCGGCACAATCGTTCTCATCGATACATTCAACGCACACACCTCTAACGCTTGAACCTAAAATCCTGACCTCATACACCGCAAGCTTACCAAAATTCGTCGAATCCGTGACTTTCAAAGCTCTCATAAAGTCCTTTCTTGGATCTTCTCCGAATACCCTCTTTTCGAGTCTGTCATCCGCCTGCTTAAGAGCTTTGGGTGTTATTCTGCTCCTTGCCAGATTTTCCAAGCTTTTTATTGCAAAATTTAAAAGAGATCTATCGTTCTTCACGATGTGCCATAGGATCGCCGTTCTTATCGCACCTTTAATCGAAGATCCGGGTAGGTATGGCCTTCCGCCACTCTTTATTTGCTCCGAAATTTCAGAAGCTACCGATCCGACCAGTCTGGCTTCGTAAAGCTTGAAATTCATCGCATCGATATCAAAATCTTTTGCCAAATCGTCCAAATTACGATGGCTTAATTCATCGACAATCTTAATCAAATCACAACCCTTCCCTTCCAAAGCTCTGAACAACTCGGGAGTGTCGAGCACGATGACCTTTCCGTCTTTGACGATAAAATCCATCCTCGTAAGTTTGTTTCCAGAACCTATGTGAACGGGAGTGAGGGTTCTAATCTCCATATCTCACCACCGTCGGAATCAGAAACGACTTACCGTTCACGAAGACCTTGTGACCTACCTTCCCGGAAAAATCTCCCACCACTTCATCCAAATCCAACAGAACACCATCATCCCTCCTACTAAAAATCGATCCCTCGGATGCCATGATTATTCTCGGTTTTCTGATCTGTTTACCCTTTAAAGTCCATCCTCCCCTAATTATCGGCTTCCAATACAGAATCGAATTCAAATCGTTTGGAAAAACAAGAGACAGCGTTACGAATGCGTTTGAATTTGAGGGCATCTTCAAGCTGAAGTCAGTCCATTCATGCTCGAATCTTCCCAAACCCCAAGTTCTCTTACCTCCAATTCCCTCATCCTCCAAAAACCTCAATGCCGGCTTTAGTAGCTTCTTCCCGTTTCCTTCAACGATGAAGTAAAGTCCACTCTTCTTTCTAAATCTAATCATGCTAACGTAATAGATGTTGGTGTTTGCAGTTGCTCTGTCTATAGAAACCTTGGGCAAATCGACAACTTCGTATGGCATATCCCTCGACTCAACTTCGATCTCTTCTCCAGCGATCAGCCTTTCGAACTCCTCCTTAGATACGAACTTTGCCGTGATCTTTTTACCGAACGGCAAGATCGGCAAGGGGAGAGAGAACTCGTCATCATCAAACGGAAATGCTGACGAGATCCTCAGCTCTCCGATACGAATTCTCTCAATAAAGTCATCCAGATCTCCGTTTATACTGGCTAAAGCGTTGGCGATAGCATTGAATAGAGTATCCGAGTGCAGAATTTCGGATGTTTCTTCGAGTCCTATTCCGGATTCTCCGATCCTGACCGGCGTTTTAAATTTGAGCTTAACTGCCTTCATGCTCCGAAGATCTCGTTGAATTTCTCCAACACTTCCGAAACCCCAATCCCGCTGTCATTATGCAACAGCGTTCTTTCATCTCCATCGCCGAAGTAGAACTCCCTCGGTCTTTCGACTATGTTCGTAATCAGAATCTCCACCTTTCCGTATCCTCTCGAACCGGCTCCTCCCAAATAATCGTCTTCGAGCAACCTCATGGCACTGAATAAATTCTTCAAATCCTGCTTCTTCGTCTTTTCATCTTCCACGTTGTAAACGATTTCGAATTTAAATTCCACACCCGGCGGAATTCTCTCCATGGGTCTCGGGTTTGCCGCTGATGTTAGTCTGTCTATAGCCGTCTCATACTTTATCTCGACGACCTCATCCCATCTATTCTCGAACTCCTTAGTGAGAAAAGCATCCCTGACCAAAACCCTCGCCGGGTGATTATCTCCGTTTCTACCGCTCGTTCCGAAAAGTCTGCAGACCTCGCAGTTTTTAACTTCTTCATAGCTCTTATCGCATGCGTGAATCCACACCTCACCCCTACCGCCTTTTATCTGTCTATTGTAGAACTTATCTTCGCCCCTTCCCCTCTTTTCCGGCGGTTGTTCTGCATTTTTGGCCTTTTCGAGCAGAGATCTAAGCTTACCTTTAAGCGACGATCCGGGAATATAAGGCAAACCCGTTATGGGATCCTTTATGACTGGATTGTCTATTCCGCCTATCTCCATGGTTTCTCTCTGGGCACCAATATGTAGTCCCGTCTTCAGCCTTATCTTACCTTTAATCACGACCTTTCCAAGCATGTTTTCACCCATTTTATTCACCACCTCCCAAGAATATGTGATAAGCGACGACGGCCTGTAAAAACTCATGAAAGATCCCATAGTTCTCCCTGTCCAATTTCCGTAGAATCTTATCGGAGACCTCCAAAATCGGTGTTATCGGATCGCTCCTCTTACTTTTGTGTCTCGAAGCCGTATAAGCAAGGATGTACCTTATCTTTGCAATCTCAGCACTTATATCCGTCAGTCGTCTCGTTTTAATCTCCCTATAGATGTGGTTGGACATGCTCAAAATCTTCCTTATCTGTGTTGTTTTCATTCCCTCGACCACAGTTGATTTTGCTGCAAGTATGAAAGCCATCTTCAGCCTTTCATCCGGTGATAGCTCCAAAAATCGCTCAGCTTTCTCTTTGAGATCTTCAAAAGCATTGTTTATGAATGTATTCAGTTCGTTTTCGAGTTTATTTGCTTCAGAATAGTTTCTTTTATTGCGTCTTAAATTGTTGACCTCCTCCCTAATTTTTTCAATCTCTTTACCTAACTCGACCAATTTTCCTTCATCCAACAAAACTTTTAGTTTTTCCACGATTTCACCCCCTAACGGCCAAATCTAAAACTCTCAAAGGAGCGTCGATATGATAAATCTCTTGAGGCAGTCCTCTTCTTATCTTTTCGACATCCCTTCTGGCAAGATCTCCGAAAACATCCATCAACTTGGCTCTCGATAGGTAGTAGACCAGAGAAATGTGCCATTTCAGACCCTTCGGATTTTGAATATACTTTTCCCTCGCTTCCAAGATCTTCCTTAGTATTGCTCTGCTTATCTTCAGATTGCCATTTTCGAGAACTTTCGGGATGTATTTATTCCATATCCCTTTAAACTCATCCCACTTGTATGAAATCTTGTGCGTATCCTTAAATTCTTCGTTTTTGGTAGTCGTCCTATCGAAAAGCATAATCCTGTCTTTTATCTTAATTTCGTCATCGATTTTCTCCCCCTCGTCCTTAGCCTTTTCAAGCCTGTCTTTTGTAATTTTAGCCATCCTGTAGAGTGGATACTTCGGGTCGAATATGGCAAACCCTGCAGAGATCGTTAAATTGGGATTCCGCCCTACATATTCCCCAAACAGTTCTCTAATTTCGAAAGCAATCTCGAAAACGTCGTTCCAAGCTCCTACTATAAATAGATCGTCCCCTCCGGAGTAAACTACCACCAGATTCCTTTCACCGTTACCTTCAGAGAGTTTCGGTAGGTCTTTGTCTTTCAAGATATCTGCCACCTGCCTACAAGCTAACAATCTTATGCAGTTCTTGAAAAAGTGGTTTATGAACCTCGAAAGCGTTGCGTATCTCGACAGAGATCTTTTGTCCTCCGGCAAACCTTTGGAGAATATCTTTCCCAAGTTGTCCACATCCATCCTCAAAACGGCAATCTTCTTAGCACCCAATGCTCCTTCGCTCAGCTCGTCGAAGTTCTTGATCTCACCCTTCTCGTCCTTCGCAACGTAGTCCGAAACGAAGTATGGGATCGTTCTGTATCCGCGATACAAATCATCCAAGCCAAACGAGTTCTTTACGAATACCAAGGCATCTTTTGGTAAATCCTGAATGTTCTTCTCAACTTCGTAGATACCGTAAAATACGGAAAACGGCAATTTTACGGATGGATAGCGATCTTCTAAATTTTTATCAGAACGCCATCTAACGAAAACATCTATCCTCGGTAATTCTTTACCTAACCAAAACAAGCTTTTACACATACTGCAAACTTCTAAATCTCCTTCCGAGGATTCCTTAGGCAAAATTCCACAAACGTCACAAATGGATTTATCCTCCGAATAATCCCTTTCAACGAGTTCACCGGTATCTTTCAGAATGTCCAAAAACTTTCTGTTTTTGGCAACCTTCAGCTTTTTTCCGATTACATCCCAGATTGACTTGTCTCCGACTCTGAGGGATTCCAAGTTTTTCCCGTTAAGTTCTACGTAATCAATCGCTAAGTAGAGCTTGCCCTTAAACTTCCCGAAAAGCCATTCGTTGCATTTCCTTCTTATTTCATCAATTCTTCTCTTCGCTTCCTCGGTATTCGGAGCCAATACGTAGAAGTGACCGCCACCGCAGTATATCACGTTGGCTCGTGTAAGATTTAGCCTCTCGATTATCTCGGCCACAACATCTTCGGTCAGCAGTTCGAGATACGTAGATCTCGCTCTAAGATACTTCAAAGCACCCTTGCTCGAAACCGTGTATATGAAATCCTGAATGCCCGATATGTCTCCACCAATTAGAAGGAACTTTTTCTCGTTTCTGTCAAAAATCCTGTCTTTAAGATCTTTATCGAGATCTTTTCTATGGTAGAAATACATGCAGAGTGCGATGGCGGAAGTCGATCTCAGATGATCGTATAGAGATATATCGTTCTCTTCACCCATCATCGACGGTATGAAGGTTGTGAACTTTTCGAGCAAAGCCAAAATCTTGTTGAAGTCTAAATCTCCCGCGATGAGTTTTGCCAATTCTTCTCTGAATTGCTCATAGAGGGATCTGTAATCTCTCTGAATTATCCGGGGTTTTTCCTTCGTCGGGTGGATAAACAAGTTAGGTTCGTATTTCCCTAAATCGTAGTAAACCCTTTCCGGCGTGCCTATCCCCAAGTTTACGGACGAGAACACGGATACCAATGGATTTCCAAACCGAGGCTTTTCCTCAATCCTTTCAGAAGCGGAAATGCTGTCAGCTTCGCATACGATCCAGAGCAGATTTAAAAGCTTGACGTCATCTATCCTTAAAACATTCAGACTGTCCTTATGGTGATAGCCAGCGAAATAGGCGAGTTTCTTAAATGCTGGATTTAGATCCTTGAGACTGTATAGGAAATCATAACCCCACTCCTCATGCGTTCTCTTTTCATCCCAATTGGCTCTTTGGACGAACTTTCCGATGTCGTGAAGCAATCCACCCAATGCAACCAGCAACGCATCATCCATGTTAAGACCACCTTGCCTTGCACAACTTACCGAGGAACGTGAGCTTATACCTCTTTACTCTACCATCCGTCAAAACTTCCAGTAATCCATACTCTTTCAATTCTCTAAGGTATTGGGATGCCGTCTTTTTGCTGATTCCCAACTTTTCGGAAATCTCGGCAGAACTATCGCCATCCTCCAAAACCCTTATAACTTCCCTCTTAACCTTCGAGAGGTTATCGAATTGTGCCAGATTGTAAGGTATCTCGGTTAATTCGGCTCCGTTCTTAAGCTCTTGAACGTATATAACCTTACAACCGGCTATGAAAGCGGCGCAGGATGTAGCTATAGATTGAACCTTAGTTCCACCCGCAACGCTAACATAGACTTCGCCTACGGCTTTTTCCCTTTCCAAAACCTTCAAAGCTTCAACACAACACTCTTCAAAGTTAAAGGGATCGACGACTTTAATTTCAACCTCAGCGCCGAACTCCTTCAACTTATCCCTAATGCTTTCAGCAACTTCAATCGGGTTGGGCTTACCATCTATAGCCTTATCACCGAACACATCCTTTGCGGGTTTTCCGGCTATCAGAATAACCCTGTCGAATCCGATTTTTCTGGCAGATATTAAAATAGGTTCGGCGGTGCCGCCGACAGTTGCGACGAGCACCTTCACATCAAAACTCGTAAGTTAGAAATATATATTCCTAACGCTTTATTATCTGAAAAATTTTCAGAAATCTGAAAATCGTCCAGAAGCAAAGATTTGATTTATCGACGAATACTCGAGCAATCGGAGTTGGTTTCGTTTTAGGATTAATATTAAGTCTGTTAGCACTCATTCATATCTCGGAAATACTTGAGCATCTTATAATTTTATAATCTATTTTTTGGATAATTTTCTATTAAAATTGTTAAATTATTTTAAGTAAATAATTTATTTTAGGGGGTCTGAAATCTTTAAATGTGCTCCTCCCGAAAGCGCTACGGATGAAAAGGTAGCGAGGGATCAGAATGGATGCGAAAGATCTAAAGGTTATTTGAGGGGAACAAAGTGCCGTTAGAGATTGATTTTTGGAATCGATTGGGAGGGTAGAATACGAACACCTTTTGGTCCTCGTTGAAAAGGCAAAAACCACATACGTTACATGGAGTTCAATAATCTTCGAGGAAGATTACATCGAAATCCTTTTCTATTTCTTTTGGCATTTCCTTTTCTCTTTTTCTAAAGACCGCTTTACAGCCTTTAAGTCTCGATAGGGCTAAAACGTAGCAATCGGCGAGTGCAATTCTATACCTTAGTTTTATCTTAGCTGTTTCAACGTGTAAGTCCAAATCGTTTACGATAGTTACCGCTGGATGTGAGTGCAACCACTTAACGAATTGGACAGCCTTATCGAAAGCTTCTCGAACCCCTGCTTCGTTCAAAATCCTCGTGGTAACGTAGCAAACTTCCGCAAGTGTTATTGGAGGCAGTAGCAACTCTACCTTACCTAAAGATCCGATTATCGCTTTTGCTTGCTCGTGATACGGTGATTTTTTATCGATGTAATCCACGAAAACTCCCGTATCAACTGTTATCCTCGACACCCAAATCCCTCAGCAACCTCTTTATCCTTTCCTCACTCTCCTCCCTCAACTCTCGCAGTATTTCCTCTGACCTCTCCCCCAACTCTACAAATATCTCCGGTGGCTCCAACGCCGGTTCGAGTATAATCCTCCTACCTTCAACACTCACATTCAAAATAGTTCCGGGCTTTATTCCCAGTTTATCTCTAACCTCCTTCGGAATTACAACCTGTCCCTTCGATGAAACCCTCGTCTTGATCATCGACTTGCGTAAGACCACATCTTACTTAAATCTTACTTATTGGGGGCTATGTGACGGAAGGAGGATGATGCCAAAACGTTCAGACGATCCATGAAAAATGATTTCTACAACAGTAATTGAAGAGCCTGTATGGTTACGCTCGTTGCATCTCTGGGGACAAGTCCGATGGTGATAACGGAAACAATTGATGAGTTGAAGAAGATAGGAAAGACTGTCGATAGGGTTATAGTTCTGACGACTAAGGAACCGAGAGTGGAGATGTCGTATTATGCTCTGGCGCTCGACCTTAAATGGAACTACGGAGATATAGAACTTGAGAGGGTGGAACTGCCGTTTGAGGATATAAGATCGCAGAATGATCACGACGAATTCGTCAGGATAGCCAAGGAGGTCATAAGAAGGGAGATCGAGAACGGCAGAGAAGTTGTTGTATCTGTAGCCGGCGGTAGAAAGACGATGGGCGTCGGCCTGCACAAGGCGGGATTGGAGGTCGGCGTTAGGGAGTTCTACCACGTTATCGCCGAAGAGGTCGCTGGAACTTCAGACTTTCTGAGAAATTTGATGATGCACGATTTGAGGGCGATTTACGAGGGTAGGGCGGAAGCTCCGGAGAGCTTAAAGAAGCTGATAACTTGGGAGATGCACCGCCCCGACTTGAAGATACACCTCATCAGAGTTTAGATCTTGAAGACGTTCTCGAACAACATTGTGAAAAGGGTATTATAATTATGCAATTATGATTTCTCATTGGTTTTTATTTATGGTTTTGTAGAATTTTTGGGATAATTTTTGTTTATGATTTTGGTTGTGGTTTGGATTTGGTTTTGGAAGTTTGATCAATATTGGTGGGGTTTTTGGGATTGTGATAGGTTGTTATTTGGTTTAATTCGCTTGGTTTTGGTTATTCCAACATTTTTAGACTTCTCGAACATGTTTATAAATGGGTGGTGGGGAAGGGGGTGAGTTGGTAGGTGGTATATAAATTTTTCCTCGAACAACCTCGGGTTTAAGTTATAAGTCTTTCGGTTGGAGGTGTATGTTCGAGAAGGGAGTTCGAAGAGAAAGGCTTATATGCCTCCTATCGCCTTAAACCATGTTCGATAATACGGAATCTCAAATAGAGGACTGAAACACCTATGCCCGTAAAGATAATTCCCATCTCGCTTAAGACGGTGAATCTCAAATAGAGGACTGAAACTTGCACGTTGCTACGACGAAAACGTCTGAATCGTGATCTTGAGAATCTCAAATAGAGGACTGAAACCCAGACTCGTCTAAGAGATTGTTGCTAGCTTTGTCAATCAGAATCTCAAATAGAGGACTGAAACGATCATTATACGGCCGAATCCGTGTCCTGTGTTCTCTGTAAGAATCTCAAATAGAGGACTGAAACGGTGTTACGATCGCTCTCGGTGTGTCTCCACTCGTTACTATGAATCTCAAATAGAGGACTGAAACTATTTTTCTCTTGACTTCCGTTTTCTCCGACTTCTCTCTGATGAATCTCAAATAGAGGACTGAAACATTTTACCAAAACCGTATCCTGTATTCTCTGCAATAGCAATGGAATCTCAAATAGAGGACTGAAACGTAACTTCTTAACTTCCTCCGGAATGCCATCATTCTCCAAGAATCTCAAATAGAGGACTGAAACATTCTCCATCGGAGGGTCGAAGTTCACCCGCCAGTTGTAGTGAGAATCTCAAATAGAGGACTGAAACCAGGGGAAGACAGGCGGGCGGTTTGCCCCGCTCCGTCGCCCGAATCTCAAATAGAGGACTGAAACGTGCTTACTAACAATGCTTCAACTCCACTCACCCACTTATGAATCTCAAATAGAGGACTGAAACTGTTTCTGCCGAACCCTGTGTCGCTATCACAGTTTATCCTGATGAATCTCAAATAGAGGACTGAAACGTTCATGTCTTGAGACCCAAACCAAC
>Ga0256833_1001972_pt1 | contig 14796 bp, 12 predicted proteins | sample 356284metaG_FD_190535 | JGI IMG/M metagenome (GOLD analysis project Ga0256833, IMG submission 190535) | Hydrothermal vent microbial communities from Mid Atlantic Ridge, Atlantic Ocean - 356-284 | ecosystem: Environmental > Aquatic > Marine > Hydrothermal vents | place: Atlantic Ocean: Mid...
AATACGTGAGTTGTATCATTATCGCGAGTTGTTGTGGACCTTGGCATATAGAGATTTTAAAGTAAAATATGCGCAAACAGTTTTAGGAATACTTTGGGGAGTGATTGAGCCTTTGCTGACGGCTGTGTTATTAAGCTTTGTATTCAATAGAATAGCTAAAGCCAATACGTATGGAGTTGATCCGGTATTATTTAGTTTGACGGGAATAATCGCCTGGAATTATTTTTCAAATGTTGTCAACCAAGGAACTAATTCTTTGATTTTAGCTCAGAATATGATAAAAAAGATTTATTTCCCCAAAATTGTTTTACCTATTTCCAAAGCATTGGCAGCACTACCTGATTTGCTTATTTCTGTAGTTTTTACTACGATTTATTTTATAGTGTATTTTCCCGGGCTATCTAGCAATTTGATATTTTTCCCATTGTTTTTAAGTCTTAGTATATTTGCGGGAATAAGTATATCTGTATGGTTTAGTTCTTTGAATATAAGATACCGGGATTTCAGGCATATTGTACCGTTTGTCATCAGGATAGGATTGTTTGTGACACCAATCGCTTATACTACCAATGAAGTTTCTTCTGAATATAAGTGGTTATTTTACCTCAATCCTCTTACAGGTATTATTGAAGGAATTAGATGGAGTGTTTTTGGTCTTGTTATGGATTGGAAATTATTTGCATTAAGCTTTTTTGTGCTTGTTTTCCTATTGATATCAGGTTTTTATTTTTTTAATAAAATGGAAAAAGATATTGCTGATGTTATTTAAAGTTTTGATAAAAACACATTCAAATTCAATTATAACTACTTTATGAATTCCAGATCTATTATAGAGGTACACAATCTTACAAAGATATATCATATAGGCAAAAAGTCAAGGGATTTGAGGTACACAATCGGTAATATCATTACTTCAAAAAACAAATCCTATGAGAAATTACTCGCTTTAGATGATATTAGTTTTAATGTTAATGAGGGTGAAGTTTTTGGTATTATCGGCCCCAATGGATCCGGAAAATCAACATTATTAAAAATACTTTCAAGGATTACTTACCCCACTTCAGGACGAGCAATACTAAGGGGTAGAATTTCTTCGCTATTAGAAGTAGGGACAGGATTTCACCATGAATTGACCGGTAGAGAAAATATTTTCCTTAATGGATCAATCTTGGGAATGTCCAAAAAAGAGATAAAATCTAAATTTGATGAAATTGTAGATTTTTCAGGGATTGAAAAATTTATTGACACAGCTGTCAAACATTACTCATCAGGAATGTATGTTAGATTGGCCTTTTCCGTTGCAGCTCACTTGGAGCCTGAAATACTTCTAGTAGATGAAGTTCTATCAGTAGGAGATATGAATTTTAGAAAAAAAAGTATGGGCAAAATGAACGAAGTCGCTAGTTCCGGACGAACCGTTGTCCTTGTAAGCCACAACTTGGGTATAATAAATAATCTCTGTCAAAATGGTATCTACCTGCATAATGGGAGAATAATAAAATCAGGATTAATAAATAGTGTTGTAGAGGCTTATCAGAATAGCTATAAGCCTGATATCAGCCTATCAATATCAAAAAAAAGTAAATATATCGAGGTCAAAGAAATAAAAATATTAAGTCAAACAGGTGGTGGAAGTAACATTATTTCATGTGGTGACAATGTTAAAATTGATATTGAGTTTAATACCTTGGTAAAGATAAAAAATCTATTGGTAAAAATAATAGTGAGGGACCACAACAAACAAACAATATTTTCTTGTAATAACAAATTTTATGACAGCATATTCAAAGAAGTCCCAAAGCAAGGCACTATTCGCTGTCAAATTCCAAAGTTACCTCTAAATACCGGAGAATACTCAATTGATTTATTCTTTGAAGAAAATAGAAAAGAGATCTTTAAAGTGTCAGAAGCAGTGAGATTTGAAGTATTTGCTGGAAGCTATTATTCAACATCAATCATGCCTTACCATGACAGGATTTTCTTGGTCGATCACAAATGGAGTATCGAATAATAATCAAACCAAATTAACTTTTTAATATCGTATTATTTTGTAAAATGTACTTTTAATCTTCCAAGAGTTATCAATATAGGTCTCAAAACAAAAATAATATAATTTTGATAGAAAAAATCATTGGTAAAAATAAATCGATATAGTCCAAATGGTACTCTTTTTATAATACCGGCAGCCAGACTTTTTAGAAAATAAAAACTTAATGTAAAAAAGCCTTCATCTTTCCTATGAATAATAAAATTGCTCTGTGCATTTATAAAAATCGACACCAATTGCCAAGACAGATGTTGCTTTTGCTCTAAAACCGCATGATATACATAGAGCTCAGGATCAAAAAGTATTACTCCACCCAACTTTCTAATCTGAAATTGAACATAATCATCTTCGCCATACCCAATATTATTTCCAATCATTCCAAGTTTTACAGGAAACCCTCCTATTCTATTAAGTATTTGCTTAGTAAATATCATATTTAATCCGGTCACATAATCCTCTTTTAATACCCCAATCGAATCTAAAAGATTTTCTTTTCTACCAAAATCTTCAGGAATCCATTTCGGCTTCTCGTTCAGATACCAAGGAAGATACCCACCACCCAGACAGTCAAATGAGTAATTGTCAATAACCCACAATAATCTATCCAAATAAGTATCGGAAATCTTAACATCATCATCTAAAAATGCGATTATGTCACATTTAGCTTTAGCCAAAGCTTTGTTTCTCGCGTGGCTTAATCCAACCTTTTTTTCATTGTAGTAACTAATATTTTTATATTCCGATTGAAACCTCTCAACAATTATTGTAGTATTATCCGTTGAGTTATTATTAATCACCATTACCTCTATCGGTTTGCTATCTACACCATATTTAATTAAAGAATTGAGACATTTCTCTAAATAGAAATCCCTATTAAACGTACAAATTGCAATTGTTACTATCGGTTTTATAACTGCTAATTTTTTATAAAACAAAAAACATCTATAGATAACTTAGATTGTTACGCCACAAAAATACGATAAAATAACCAAATTGCTGAAATTTATGTACATTTGTTCTTAATTGATTTAAGAATATATATTCAAATTCAATCAATGCTAAAATATTTAGTAAAACATACAGGGCTATCGGATAAATTATTAAAATCTCCTGATTTCATAATTGCGGGTGCACAGAAAAGTGGGACTACCTATTTGTATAATTTATTGGTACAACACAAAGATATTCTTCCTTCGACTACAAAAGAGGTTCATTATTTTGATAATAATATTAATAAAGGTGATGAATGGTATCTAAGCCATTTTCCTTTTAAATTTTTCAATACTAATAAAATTACAGGCGAATCGAGTCCATATTATTTGTATCATCCATTAGCTGCTGAACGAATTTATAATTTTGACAATCAAATTAAAATTATTCTGCTGTTGAGAAACCCCGTAGATAGAGCTATCTCTCACCTCAACATGATTATTAATAGACATGATATAGATTTTAACTTTGAGGATTTTTGCAATATTGAAAATGAAATAATTATTCAAAAATTATTAACTGAAAAGCTGAAGCGAGAAACTATAACCAAAAGTAATATCCATCAGGATTTTTCTTTTATCCAAAGAGGGATTTATGCCCCCCAAGTAAAAAAGTATATGAATTACTTTAAATTACATAAAAATCTATTAATTATAAAAAGTGAAGATTTTTTTGATAATAACAAAAAAACATTGGATACTATTTTTGATTTTCTAGGCGTTTCTGTGTATAAAGCGAAAATTAATTTAGCAGTCAATAATTTTTCAGGCGAATACAATAATAATTTTATTCAATGTAGAAAATTATTAATTAAGTACTATAAACATCATAATAAAGAACTAGAAGACCTACTTGGTCTAAAAATGAATTGGGACTAAATGAGTAAAAAAGTGATCGCAATATTGGGTATGCATAGATCAGGAACTTCCTTGATTACTTCTTGGTTGCAAGATTGTGGCTTGCATGTAGGAGATAGATTGTTGGAGGCCAATATAGGCAATGATAATGGTCATTTTGAGGATTTGGATTTTTTATCTTTTCATGAAGGTTTGTTCTTGAAAAATTCATTGAATCACCTAAATGCAAAATCCGATAAAATATTGATAGATGATATCGATATTAGCCTAGCAAATGAAATAATTAAGAATAAGCTGGAAGACAAATATATTTTTGGATGGAAAGATCCCCGCACCTGTATTTTTTTAAATAATATTTGGTCAAAGGTTGATTATGACATCCACTATTTATTTATATACAGATCGTTTGGTCAAATCATAAACTCCTTGTACAACAGACATATAAAAAAGCTCTTTACTGATTATAAATACCAATTGATTTCAAATAGTATTATTAAAAAATTAAAAAATAATCTATACATAAAACTAAACAGGAAATCAATTTTAGAGGATTTTTGTACCATGTATATCAATTACATGGAGGAAATACTAAAATTCTATGATTCTAATGGCGACAAAAATAAATTTATGGCAGTAAATATCAATTCAGCTATAATTAATTCCCTAAATATAATAAATACTATCAACAATAATTGGAGTATTTCTTTAAAAAGTTTAGATTTGGGACTAAAGTTTAAAGAGAACCAATTTAATACAACAAATATTAACCTAAAAGATATAGATAGAAGAATAGTGGAGAAATGTAGATTAATAGATAAAAAATTGTATGATTTGACAATAAATAAAAATAATCAACCCGTTAATGAGTAAAGTCAAAGTAATAGCTTTTTATTTACCACAGTTTCATTCTATCCCTGAGAATGATAAATGGTGGGGTAATGGATTTACTGAATGGACAAATGTTAAAAATGCTAAGCCTTTGTTTAAAGGTCACAATCAGCCAAAAAAACCCGGTCGCTTAGGTTATTACAATTTGCTTGATGTAGACGCTCAAAAAAAACAAATAGAATTGGCAAAACAATATGACATTTCCGGGTTTTGCTATTACCATTATTGGTTTGGGAATGGTAAATTATTGTTGGAAAAACCCCTAGAATTGAGGCTAAAGTCAAAGGAATTGGATTTACCCTATTGTATTAGCTGGGCAAATGAAAGTTGGGAAGGTATTTGGCACGGTAGCCCGGGAAAATTATTGATACAACAAGAATATCCGGGAAAGAAAGATATAGAAAAGCATTTCAGGTACTTATTTAACTTTTTTGAAGATTCTCAATATATAAAAATAGAAAACAAACCTGTTTTTACTATTCATAGACCTGATTTATTACCGGATTTAAAAATGTTTGTAGAGACTTTTAGAGAACAAGCACAAAAAGCCGGTCTAGATGGAATATATTTAATAGGTGGGTACAATTATTCTTTAGAATGGTCTCCTCCAATGGATATCTTTGATGCATTGATATCAAATGGCTTTAATCATTCTCCTAATTATTTACTTCACGAGAAATACAATCTTTTCACAAAACAATTATTGAAATTCAAGCTAAAGTTTAACCTGAATAAGCCTCTTGTTTATGATTTTGAAGAAATAAATAAAGTAATTAAGTCTATAGATAACAAAAACAGAAAGAAAATTGAAGGTATTATTGAAAATTACTATCCTCTTATTATTACAAATTGGGATAATACTCCAAGGCTTGGGAGAAAAGGCTATTTATTTGATAATTTCAATGAGTCTACTTTTACTAAGCATATTAATGATTGCCTAAATATAGTAATAGATAATAAAAATAACTATGTTTTTGTAAAATCTTGGAATGAATGGGCAGAAGGCAATTACCTTGAACCTGATGAACAAAATGATATAAAACTATTGGAAATCCTAAATAAAGAATTGGGAAATTTCAATCGATAAGCTTTATGCATCTGCTATCTTATCATACCGGCTGCCACTGTATTGTTACTTTCTTTATCAATTAAAATGAAACTTCCGGTGATTTTATTTTTAGCATATGGGTCGAAATAAACCACCTGATCCGTCTCAAGTTTTATTCTTGCTATATCATTGCCCTTGATTTTTTCAAAACTAAAATCCCTATGCAAAGTATTTATATCCAGTTTATAAAAAATTTTATCTACTCTACAATTCACTTCTCTATTCAAACTAAAAAAGATATACTCGCCCCCAAGTTTCATTTTTTTACTATCGTCAAACCAACAAATCATTGCATCAACTTTACTACTTTCTAGGGGTTTATTATTGGGGCGTACCACAATATCTCCCCTTAACATATTGATATTTTCGTCTAGTTCAAGTAATACAGATTGAGAGGCAAATACTTCCTCTAATTCATCTTTGAAAATTGAGATCCTTTTTATTAAAGTAGTTTTATTTGATGGCAAAATCAGTACTTTATCCCCTTTTCTAAATACACCTCCGGCAATTGTTCCCGCTATATACTTTGTATTTTCAGATGCTTTGACTGATTGCACAGGCAATCTGCAATTGACCAAATCTCTATCACTTGAAAAATACATATTTTCAAGCGTGTACATCAATGTACCACCATGATACCATGGCATATTAGTAGATTTGTTGACAATGTTGTCGCCATTCAAAGCAGAAATAGGTATAAATCTAACATCACTAAACCTTAATTTAGAAGCAAATGCTTCATATTCTTTTCTTATATCTTCAAATTTTTGATAATTGTATTCTACCTTATCCATTTTGTTGACACAAACTATAATATGGGGTATTTTCAGTAAAGAAGAAATAATCGTATGTCGTTTTGTTTGTTTATCCAATCCATTTTGGGCATCAATCAATATTACTGCAGCGTTAGCATTGGATGACCCTGTCACCATATTGCGAGTATACTCCAAATGACCGGGCGAATCACTTATAATAAATTTTCTTTTGGACGTCGAGAAGTATCTATATGCAACGTCTATTGTTATGCCATCCTCTCTTTCTTTTTTTAGCCCATCTGTAAGATGCGCCAAATTAAAGTTCGTTGATTGCCAGTCTACATTTTCTCCGGATATTTCTTCATATTGATCTTTGTAAATTGCCTTACTGTCAAACAATAGCCTTCCGATTAATGTTGATTTACCATTGTCAACAGACCCAATTGTGGTAAATCTGAACAACTCTTTTTCAGTTTTATTCTTCATATTAAAAATATCCTTTTCTTTTACGCTCTTCCATGCTATTAACTGACACTTTGTCATCAGCCCTTTTTCCCCTTTCCCCAATGGAGGAAACTGATATTTCTTGTATTATTTGGGCAATGGTAATGGCATCAGATTCCCACATTCCTGTTGTCGTTATGTCCCCTATCGTTCTACATCGCACATTTTTAGTGTAGATTTTACTGCCATCACAGTCTATAAATTCAGATTTTGAAATAAGGATATCATCTTTTAACAAAACCTCTCTTTTATGTGAAAAATATATACGGGGAACTTCTAATTGCTCCCGTAAAATATAATTCCAAATATCTAACTCCGTCCAATTACTCAAGGGAAATATTCTAAAATGTTCGCCTGCTTTCTTTTTGCCATTGTACAAATGCCACAATTCAGCTCTTTGATTTTCAGGATTCCATTGTCCCTTTCTATTCCTATGTGAAAAAATTCTTTCCTTAGCTCTTACTTTTTCCTCATCTCTTCGCCCTCCTCCAATAGCTGCATCAATCTCGTTAAACTTAATTTGTTCCAACAAAACAGGAATTTGTAATCTGTTTCTATTTACAAATTCAATATCTTCTTTTTTATTAACTTTAATATATTTTTCGACAGATGCTACAATCAAATCCAAATCCAAAGCATGCATCAAACTGTCTCTAAATTTAATTACCTCCTTGAAGTTATTTCCTGTATCTACATGAAGAATTTTAAACGGGATTTTATCCGGATAGAAAGCTTTATTTGCCAAATGAATCAAAACGATTGAATCTTTACCCCCTGAAAACATCAAGCAGCTATTATCAAATTGCTCATAGACTTCGCGCAATATATAAATAGCCTCTGCTTCCAATTGATCCAAATAGTCTATTCTGTAATTCATAGTCCTAATAATTCTATTTAAACTAAACTTCTTTTAAAAATCAAAAGTACTAAAAAAAGATTTACAATTCAATTATATGGTTAATTCCCAAGTAATGCATTATTTTATCAAGAGATTGTTCAATTGACAATAAATAAGTTTGAATTGTCAAATCCGGTTTTTTGGGCACAATAAAAGGTGAGTCAATACCTGTAAAATCCTTTATTTCGCCGGATAATGCTCTTGCATAAAGCCCTTTTGAATCCCTATTGATACATTCTTCCAATGAACTATTTACATAAATTTCAATAAATTTTTCTCGACTGATTATTTGTTTTGCTAGGTTTCTCATTTCTTCTGTTGGAGTAATAAAACTTGCTAAAACCATGTTTCCTCTCTCTACAAATAGTTTTGCTACTTCAGCTGCACGTCTAATGTTTTCCATCCTATCTTCAATACTGAATCCAAGGTCTTTATTTAATCCTGCTCTCAAGAGGTCTCCATCCAATATGATAGAAGGTACACCTATTTTTTCCAATCTCTCACTGATACCATGAGCTATCGTTGTTTTTCCTGAGCCTGAAAGTCCAATAAACCATAGCACTTTATACTTATCCATTTTACTATTTTTCATTTTCTTGAAATTAATTTATAAAATAATGCTCGTGAATAAATTGAAATCTTATAATAAAATGCCATTAATAAGCCTCCACTCCATTTAATCGATCGAACTGATTTTATTCCAAAATCGAATTTCCTTTTCTTTATAGCTTCGCTTGAATAAAAATATGCTATTTTATTGTATCTTTTTTGCAATAATCTTTTTAGATCATATTTTATAATCAAGTCATTATTCTCTTCACAAATATTATTCAAAACATCTAATCTATTATATGGATGTTTTAAAAACAGAAGCTCTTTTAGTTCTCTTTCCATCGTCATTTCATCGTGGTTTACATATACACACAATGTTTTAGCAAAATAATACAAAGGATATTTCAAAGCTAATCTTAGCAATAAATGAAAATCTTCACCAATTTCATAGCGAGAATCAAATTTTACCGAATTAAGAATTTCTTTGGAGATAAAAAAAGGTTGCACATTATTGGAATACTTCAATATGAATTTTGCCGGATTATCTCCAAATATTTTTCTTTTAGCATCATTGACATTCCCGTCTAGATCAATCTCCTGTTGATCACACATAAACAATGCTTTAGGGTAATTATAATTATTGATTTCCGTATAAAACTCCTCAATAAAATTTGGAAACAAATAATCATCGTCATCCAAAAAACTTATATATTCACCTTTGGCAACTTCTATTCCAAAGTTTCTAGCCGCGCTTCTACCTTGATTTTCTTGATAGTAATATTTTATTTTTTTATCCCCAAAAACATCTACTTTTTGTCTTGTATTATCATTAGACCCATCATCTACTATTATCAATTCCCAATCGGTGTAGCTTTGATTGATTACGCTTTGTATTGCCCTTGAGATTAAGTGAGCTCTATTATAAGTTGCGATAATAATAGAAAATAATATTTTTTTATCTTTAATCATTTATTATTTTGATAAATACATTTCAAATAATAATATGGAAAACGTAAAATTAATGAAAATCCATAGTAAAAAGTTTTTCCAATACTTGCCTTCAAATTCAATTTCCAAAACAGGCTATTAAAATAGTTGAAATCACAGTGTTTCAAAGCAGCACTTGCAAAGCCATATATTTTGTGGTTGACAAGGTCAAATAATTCATTTTTTGGAATAACTCTAACCAATTGCGCAAAATGATTTTCAAGTAAATTGTTAATGCACATTATTGACAATTCAGCATTTTCCCGGTAATTTTTTAAAAATTTCAGATTTGTTCCTTGACCTTGGTGCAATACATTTACACTTAAGTAATCCGGAATAATATGAATCTTATACTTTAAGGCAATCCGTATTGCCAAATGAAAATCTTGACCAAATTTACATTCTTCCTTAAACCTTTCACTTCTAAAAACATCTCGTTGAAACACAAATGGTCTAATACTAGTCTGGCTTGTCCACAACAATCTCAATGGGGGTTTTAGTAAATTACCCGACATAATGTTTTTTACTTTTATTGAATCTTTTTCATGGTATTCAAAGCACATTAAAACAGAAGCTGTTTCACCAATTGAAGCTATCTTATTATTAAAAACGTAAAGAAATTCAGCTAAATAATAATCATCATCATCTAAAAAACTTATGTAATCTCCTTTCGATTTATCAATGCCATAATTTCGTGCAATACTTCTTTCTTCATTTTTTTTTAAAAAATAAGAAATTCTATTATCGCTATATGACTCAACTATTTCTTTGGTATTGTCCGTAGACCCATCATCTACAATTATCAATTCCCAATTATTATATGTTTGGTTGATTATACTTTCTATTGCTTTACCAATAATATGTGCTCTATTATATGTAGCAATTATGATTGAGAACAATATGTCTTTTTCTTTTTTCATTATTTTAGTAAAATCAAATCTCAGCTTGTTTTCGTGCTGATATCAAGTAATCCCCCCACAAACTTCTATCGTATTGCAAATGGTAACCAAATATATTTATTCCGGAAATGACTATAAATATTAAAACTTTATTGACTATATTTCCTAAATCAAAATTTGAATCCACGAATATATTTTTCTAATTATAAAACTATTCTATGTCAAAATTACAATTAATTATTTAAATTTACCTTCTTATTGTTTAAGTATGCAAAATAATTCTAGAAAAATTGCCGTATTCATCTCCTCCGGAATAGGAAATTCAATTATGTTGATACCCCTTCTTAAGATATTAAAAGAAAGAGGTGATTTTGTGTCACTAATATTAAATTCGAGATTTATTGATAAAGAATTTTTAGTTTTTAATAACTTTCCTTATGATGAAATTATCACTTTAACAAATCGACTTTCTTTTATTAAATACACAAATGCCTTTGAGATATCATATTTGGATTTCAGTAGCTCCTCCATAAATAATTTAATTATTGCAAAAACTATATCAGAAAAAGTGATTGCAATGAGAAATAAAAGAAAACTAATACCCGGAGTGACATATATCAAACCACAAAATGATATTCATTCAGTAGTGCAAAACATATGGTTGGTGCGAAACAGCCTGAAAGAAAAGGGGTTTGAACTAGGAAAAATGAAATTATTTCCTTCTAGAGGCAAAATTGGGAAAAGATTTAATTTAGATATTAGAAATAAGTTGATTGTCGCAGTTCAGGTATCATCCGGAAATTTAAAATCCTTGTATAAAAATTGGCCAATTAAATATTGGATTGAGTTTTTTGATTTGATAGATAATGATTACCAAGATTACTTATTTGTTTTACTAGGAGATGTCCATGAAGTGAGTATTGGGAAGAAGATAATGAATGAAACAAAAAACGAAAATATAATATCATTAATAGGCCAAACAAGCCTTGAACAAGCAAGTATTATTGTTAACACCTCTGAGTTTTATATTGGATTGGATAGTGGTTTCATGCATTTAGCAGTCGCATATGGCAAACCTACATTTACAATCTGGGGAGGCTCTAATTATAACCTATTTGGCTACGATAAATTTGACGATAAAAATCATTTCATAAACAAAATAAACAAAAATTGTCACCCTTGTAATTCATGGATTGGCAAAAATACAACTAAAGTTTTAAATCCAAATTCATGCCCAGATAGAGAATGCTTGACCGAGTTAAATCCAAAACTCGTGTACAGTAATTTCCTTAATTTTCTAAAGCATGCTTCAATACATCCTTCATCTTCTTCACAAAAATAAACTCAATTCCTTTTATATAATCAGGGTTTATCTTTTCAACATCCTTTTTATTCTTTTTACATAAAATTATTGTTTTGATACCATGTCTTTTAGCTGCTAGCACTTTTTCTTTTATTCCCCCTACCGGTAGGACCTCCCCTCTAAGTGTAATCTCACCTGTCATAGCAAGATGTGACTTTATTTTTCTATTTGTAAATGCTGAAGTAATAGCTGTAAGCATAGTTATTCCTGCACTAGGTCCATCTTTAGGGATTGCACCTTCAGGAACATGGATATGGATATCTTTTTTGTCAAATTCATCTTCTTGGATTTTCAAATCTCGACTATGTGACTTTATAAAACTCAAAGCAGTAATCGCGGATTCCTTCATTACATTTCCCAAATTTCCTGTAAGCGTTAATTTACCTTTTCCTTTGCTAAGACTTGTTTCAATAAATAAGATATCACCACCTACTCTTGTCCATGCCAAACCAATAGCTACCCCAGGAATCGTAATCTTAGTCATTTTATCACCGGGTAGCTTAGAAACTCCAAGAATTTCTTTTATTTCTTTAGCTCCGAGATTTGGTTTGTAGTCTTCATTCATCGCCACTTTTTTAGCGATATTTCTCATAACTTTGCCTATTTCTCTATTTAGGTTTCTTACCCCGGATTCTCTTGTGTATTTTTCAATTATTTCTTTAATAGCTGATTTGTTAAATGAAATTTGGTTTTTATTCAAACCATGAGCTTCCAATTGTTGCGATATAAGATGTCTTTTAGCAATTTCTATTTTTTCTTCAGTAGAGTATCCGCTTAAGTGTATAATCTCCATTCTGTCCAACAATGCAGGTTGAATATTATTCAAGCTATTTGCAGTGGCAATAAACAAGACTTTTGATAAATCATAATCTACTTCAAGGTAATTATCGTGAAAAGTAGTATTTTGCTCCGGATCGAGTACTTCAAGAAGAGCGGAAGAGGGATCTCCTCTATAAGAATTGCCAACTTTATCAATTTCATCAAGTATAAAAACAGGATTTGAATTATTCACCTTTTTGATAGATTGAATAATTCTACCGGGCAAAGCACCAATATAAGTTTTTCTATGACCTCTTATTTCACTTTCGTCATGCAATCCCCCCAAAGACATCCTTATAAACTTCCTGTCCAATGCTCTGGAAATAGATTTACCCAAAGAGGTTTTACCAACACCGGGAGGACCCACTAAACACAATATTGGAGCATTCATATCTCCTTTTATCTTTAATACAGCCAAATGCTCCAAAACCCTTTCTTTCACGTCATCAAGACCATAGTGGTCTTCATCCAATACTTTTTTTACTTTTCTGAGATCAAAATTATCTTTAGTATACTTATTCCAAGGTAAATCCAAAAGCAACTCAAGATAGTTTAGTGAAACAGAATAATCCGGCATATGCGAATTCATCCTTTTAAGCCTATTAAGTTCTTTCTTAAATTTGTTTTCCACATATTTAGGCCATTTCTTTTTCTTAGCCCTTAATTCAAATTTATGAAATTCCTCTTTTTGAGGATTGTCTCCCAGTTCCTCTTGAATTTTGATCAGTTGTTGATTTAAAAAATAATCTTTTTGATTTTTTTCAATATCTTTTCTTACTTGAGATTCTATTTTGCCTTTTACCTCAAGCATTTTTAATTCACTATTTATTAATTCCAATACTTTTAAGGCTCGGGTCTTTATATCGTTTATCTCAAGAATCTCTTGCTTCTCACTAATTGGAATATTGAGATTAGATGCCAAAAAGTTTAACAAAAAAATATTGCTCTTGACATTTTCAAGCATTATTATCGCTTCATTTGGGATTTGTGGAGACATTTCCACAATCTTTCTAGACTTCTCTTTAATAGATGAAATCAATGCATCAAATTCAATGTCTTTTGATGGTAATTCATCAAGTACAATTTCTATTTTACCTTTTAAAAATGGCTCTATTGAAGTCAACTCCTTTAGTTTAAATCTATATTTGCCTTGAATAATTGCGGTATATGTACCGTCAGGCATTTTAAGATTCTTTACTATTTTTGCTACCGTACCGGTTTGAAATAAGTCTTCTGATTTTGGATCTTCTTGATCTTTATCTTCTTGTGTCAAAATGCCAATCCATCCATCGTTTTTTTCTGCATAATCAACAGCTAAAATAGATTTTTTTCTGCCTATGGTTATTGGAATTACCATTCCCGGATATAAAATAGAATTTGTCAAAGCTAAAATAGGAAGCTCATCAGGAATATTTTCATCTTTTAGTAAATTAATCTCATCATCAGTAATACCTAGAACAGATGACAAATCAACTTCACTTATTATATTTTGAAATAATATATCTTTTTTCATGTTTTCTATTTAGTACTAAAACAATAGTATCTCAATTTTCATACCATTGCAAAAATACAAGACTTTTATGTCAATAAGACATAGTTTGTCATTTATTATGCCAAAATAGGTAAATTTATTAGAGAACATTATTTTTTAAAAAAAATAATAATAATTTTTGGTTATGTAATTATAAATTTACTACCTTTGCGGTCGCTAAATAACAAAAGTGTTGTTGATTTGCAAAATGATCCGGTAGTTCAGCTGGTTAGATTGACTGCCTGTCATCCCCAAAGCGTTGGGGACGGGTTCGGATCAAATTTAATTTTTGAAAAAATAAATTATATTATTTTTTGGTCCGGTAGTTCAGCTGGTTAGATTGACTGTCTGTCATCCCCAAAGCGTTGGGGACGGGTTCGGATCAAATTTAATTTTTGAAAAAATAAATTATATTATTTTTTGGTCCGGTAGTTCAGCTGGTTAGATTGACTGCCTGTCATCCCCAAAGCATTGGGGACGGGTTCGGATCAAATTTAATTTTTGAAAAAATAAATTATATTATTTTTTGGTCCGGTAGTTCAGCTGGTTAGATTGACTGCCTGTCATCCCCAAAGCATTGGGGACGGGTTCGGATCAA
>Ga0256833_1001973_pt1 | contig 14795 bp, 16 predicted proteins | sample 356284metaG_FD_190535 | JGI IMG/M metagenome (GOLD analysis project Ga0256833, IMG submission 190535) | Hydrothermal vent microbial communities from Mid Atlantic Ridge, Atlantic Ocean - 356-284 | ecosystem: Environmental > Aquatic > Marine > Hydrothermal vents | place: Atlantic Ocean: Mid...
GAGGAGCTTGCCGGCGCGGGGGGTGTGCGTGTTCTCCGCGTGGGGGGTGGGGAGCTGGAGGCCCTCCTGAGGGCTAAGATAGTGGAGGAGGCTATGGAGCTGGCGGCCGGCGGCGACGTGGAGGAGGCGGCGGATCTGCTCGAGGCTCTCTACGAGTGGCTTCGTGTCCGCGGCGTGGATGTGGGTGTCGTCGAGGAGGCTAGGCTGAGGAAGAGGAGGGAGAGGGGTGGCTTCGGCGGGGGCTATGTGGTGGTGTGGGAGGGGCGTGAGGTGTGTTAGGGCCACTCGTTCTCGGCTACTATGTGGCGTAGTATGCGGCGTATGCTGACTACTCCCACTACTCGGCCGCTGCGGTCCACTATCGGTATGTGGCGTATCCCGTGGCGTATCATCTTCTGGGCTATCTGGGGTATTGGCTCCTCGGGGGAGGCGGTTACGAGGACGCGCGTCATTGCTTCGCCTAGGTGTTTCTTCAGGGCGTCGGGGCCCTGCTCCGCTATGAGGCGGACTATGTCGCGCTCCGTGACTATGCCGAGTATGCGGCCCTCCCTGTCCACTACGGGCAGGCTGCCGATGTTGTGGCGTGCCAGCTTCTTGGCCGCGTCTAGGAGCGTCTCCTCGGGGGACGCGGTTACGGGGGGCTCGTCGCGTATCAGGTCCTGCGCCCTGAGGACGGGCATGGGTGGCTGCCTCCACCGTGTTTCCTAGCCACGTGGCGGCTGGTTTACGGGTTGCTCCTGGCCGGCGAGCCTTGCGAGCAGCTGCCTGGCGTGGCGGTGGAACCGTGTCCACCACTCCCTGGCCGCCTCCGGGCCCGCGGCCATCCTCGCGGCCCAGTCGTGCGACCCGGCCTCCGCCGCTATGGAGGCCACCATGTCTACCGTCTTCCGCGACTCCCAGGGCCTCGGCTCCGCGGCTGCGAGCTCCTGGTACCGCCATATCTCTAGCAGCTTCCCGGCCGCGTGGCGGCGGAGGTCGGCGTCGACGCCCCAGATCTCGCGGTAGAGGTGCTCTAGGAGCCGCTCTGCCCATTTCCTGTGGAAGCGGCAGAAGCCCGCGTTGTCGACGAGGTACTCGTTTACCGCCCTGTTGACCGCGGCCTCGGCCACCGCCTCCGGCTCGTCGAAGCCGGGGCTGTAGACGGTCCAGTACCTGCCGAGGACCGGCATGGGGGCGACCACGCCGGGGCTCCAGTACAGGTTGGGCGTCATGTAGCCGCGCTCCCCGTAGGCCGCGTAGACCGCGGCGTCGTGGAACCCCTGGTGGTGCATCGCAACCCTGCCGGCGAGGCCCGCGTTGAGCGCCTTGGCGGCGGCGCGTAGCCCCCGCGTGGCGACCAGCGTGGGGAGCCAGCCCCGGTGCTCGAGGAGCGCCTCGAGTATCCGCCTGGCGGCCTCCGCGTTGACCCTGGTCACCGCGTCGGGGTCGTTGACTGCGGCCAGCGGGTCGAGGCTGGGGGCCTCCTCGAGGCCCACCTCCTCGGGGCGGAGCATGCCGCGGCCCAGGAGGTCGAGGAGCCACGCGACCACGTGGCCGGCCTCTATCGCGTCCATGCCGGCCTCGTCGACCAGGTCTATTAGGCGCCGCGTCTCCTCCGCGTCGAACACGCCTATGAAGGGGCCGAGCGCGTTGCTCGGCTCGTAGTCTATCTTGGTGCCCCGGTAGACCTTCTTGCAGACCGCGGGGCAGGGCTCGCCACAGGTCCCCCACCTCTTGGCCTCTATCGCCTCCCGCTGCACCGGGGCCCAGAGCTTCTCCAGGACGTGGCCGAGGAGCTTCTCCCTCGCAGCCTGGGAGAGGTAGACAGTGTTGTAGCCGAGCATGGGTACGAGGGTCCGGTAGTGGACATAGTTGACGCCGAATGTGCCGCCGGTGCCGAGCCGCGGCTCGTAGCGGTACTTCGAAGTGGCGGCGACGGCCGCCTCGTGGAGGCTCCCTGCGCCGAGGGCTTCGCGGGCGAGCCGGTCCAGGAGCCCCCGGTCCCGTAGACGCGGGTTCTCCTCCGCCGGGTCCCTGCTCCCGCAGAATAGGACGGCCGCAACGCCGTGGCCGCGGAGCATCACCGTCCCGCCGCCGCCCCTAGCCGCGGAGTCGAACGCGGCCGGGTCTAGGCCGGCGCCACGGTACCTGGGGCTGAAGATGCCGCCGGCCAGCGTGCGGGCGGCCGCCGGGCCGGTCACGAGGCTCCTCGGCTCGCCGCCCGCGCCGCAGCCGAACCTGTCGCGGACGTAGAGGGCCAGCGCCTTCGTCCCCCGGTGGCCGCGGTAGCCCCGCCACGTCTCCCAGAGGGTGTCCCACCCGATCTCCTCTACCCGTGCCTCGCCGTCCTCGACCACGATGACGGCGGGCTCCTCGCTCCTCCCCTCCACCACGACGCCGTGGAGCCCGGTGCGGGCGAACACGTAGGCGGCGCCGCCGAGGGCGGAGACGTGTAGCCCGCGGCTTACTGGGCTGCGGAACACCGCCACCAGGCGGTGGCTGCCGTAGAGGTGGGAGCCGGCGAACACGCCGCGCCCCACGACGAGGACGTTGTGGGCGGAGAGAGGGGGGTGCCGCCACGTCTCCTCCTCCACGTGGAGGCCCAGGCCGTAGTCGACGGGGCCGAGGACTCCCCTGCTGCCCAGCTCTAGCTCCCTCACACGTGTCCGCCCAGAGGAGGCGTCCACGTGGAGGAAACGGAGAACCGCCTCCATGAGTAGCCGCGCCTCCCGGGTGGATAGGTTGGGGCCCCGGTCTGCATTAAACCAGAGCATCCCCCTGCCGGGCCCGTGGGCGCGCCTGTAGGGGGATGCTGGGCGGTGCATGCGGTGTACTGGCTGCTCCTCGGCCTGCCCGTGGGCCTGGCAGCGGGCTTCGTGGGCACACTCCTGGGCATAGGCGGCGGCGCCGTCATGGTCCCGGTTCTCGTGCTCGCGGGCGTCCCGGTCGGCGTCGCCGCGCCCGCGAGCCTGGTGGCCATACTCGGCACGAGCGCCGGCGGGCTGAGGCGTCTCGCGAGGAGGGGCCTTGTCGACTGGAGGCTCGCCCTGTTCCTCGAGAGCGCCTCGGTGACGGGTGCTGCTGTGGGCGTCTACCTCCACGGCGTCCTGCCCGAGGCGGCGCTGCGCCTCCTGCTCGCCGTGGTGCTGGGCTTCTCCGCTCTGGGGATGATGCTGGAGGACCGCCTGGCGGGCGTAAAGCCCCGGGCCGGCGGCCGCCCCGGCCCCGCCAGGCTCGCGGCCGCCTGGCTGGTCAGCCTGGTGGCCGGCACGTTCTCGGCGCTCCTGGGCATAGGCGGCGGCGTGCTAAAGGTGCCGGTGCTCGTGTTTGTGGTGGGGCTGCCGCTGCGGGTGGCGCTCGCAACCAGCAAGCTCATGGTGGGCGTCACGGCTTCCGCGGGCGTTGTGGGCTACGCCCTGAGCGGGGGCATCTACTGGCCGCTGGCGCTCAGCCTCCTTGCCGGCACCTACCTGGGCGCGAGCCTTTCGAGCAGGATACTGGTCTCTGCGGAGGAGCGGCTGCTACGCCTCGTCGCCGCCGGCTACTATGCGCTCACCAGTGTCGCGCTCCTAGCCCGCCGTGGCGGCTAGTGGACGCTCCTGGCTATCTCCCGCAGCACCGCCACTATCCCGCCGACCTCTACGAGGCCCCGGGGCGGCCGCCGGCCCGGGGAGCAGCCCTCCTCGCCGTTCAGGCGGCTACGGGAGCAGTACATTGCCTCGCTGATGACCCCCCGGAACTCGCGGGGCGGCAGGACCGCGGCTGCCCTCAGGTCGCCGCGCTGCACGTCTGCCAGGTTGGTCACTATGGTGTAGTGCAGCCGGCCCTTGGCATGGGTTACGTATAGGTTGTCGGACTCCGGGTGCCGGGACACGGAGGACACGGTCACGCATTCCACGTCGACCGCGTAGTAGGGGTCGTTCTCGTCCCCCAGGGCGAGCCTGGCGGGCAGGCTGTAGAGCGTGCGCAGCGCGTACCTGGCCTCGGCGAGCCCCCTCCGCGCCCTCGGCGAGGAGCGGAGGCTGGCAACCCATCTCTGGTCGAGCAGGAGGCCGGTCAGCTCCCTGGCCACCTCCCTGAGCTCCCTGGCCTCCTCGCTCACGGCCAGCATCGTGGCCGGCATGAAGCTATACCTCATCCTCTTCACTATGCTCAGCGCCTTCTCGGCCAGCGCCTGCACCCTCTGCCAGCTAGTAGGCACTGGGAGCTTCTTCCCCCTAGCTATGGCGACGAGCATCTCGGCCGCATGCTGGGCTACTATGAGCCTGTAGTCGTTGCGCGTATCGCTCAACCCTGTGGCACCCCGCCGCCGCAGAAGCCGGGCACGGGGCAAAAACTAGGCTTAGGGCAGCCGCCGCGGAGGCACGCGGCCCCGGACCCCGAGAAGCACTACTATAAGGGACGGGCCGGGGCTCCCCCTGCAGGGGCTACTCGGCGACAACCCGGAGTATGGTTGACTCGCCGAGCCTTATCATTAGGCCGGGCTTAAGCTCCACCTCCTCGACCCGGTTAAAGCCGCCCGTCTCTGGGTCGTAGACGTATGTGCCGTTGGTGCTTCCGAGGTCGCGCAGCACCACCCTGCCGTCCACCTGTTCGATAACAGCGTGTCTCCTGGACACCGTGGGGTCCGGCACGACTATGACGCTCTCCGGGCTCCTGCCGATGGTTATCTTCGGGAACACGTTGAACATCAAGGGTATCTTCTTGCCTATCAGCTCGTGTGCCGGCGTGTTAACTACCTCCAGGTAGAGGTTCTCGTACCCCGCGGCCTCCTCTGCCTCCCCGGCTGCCTGCTCCTCCCCCGTCTCCTCTGCTTCCTCCGCCCCCTCCTGGAGCGGTGCCTGCTGCTCGACTGCGGCAGCCTCCTCTGCCTCCCCCGTCCTCCTCGGCTCCGCCAGGCTGGGTGCCTCCCCTGGTGCCTCTCCAGTCTCTTCGCCGGGCCTGGGTGCTCCACAGTTGACGCAGAACTCGGCGTCGTCCTCGTTGATGGTGCCGCATACGGGGCAGCGCCAGGGCATGTGGGTACACCCCTGCTCTACTGCAGCGGCGCCCAGGGGCGCCTTCGGTAAGGGTAACACTGGTCAGCGGAGATATTATCAGTTGAGCCGCCTGCCCTGCTAGGTAGTGGTTGGGAGAACCAGGGGTACGGGCACCTTGACCCTACTAGTGGAGTTTAAGCAGAGCCACAGGTACAGCTTCAACATGCCCATTAAGGGTGCTTTCCAGCTCGTGATGGTCCCGGTTTCCTCGGCGCCCGCCACGGGCCTCCACTACATACTACTACTGGACGTCAGCGGGTCAATGAAAGGGCCTAAGATAGAGGCCGTGAAGAAGGCCGCTAGACGCCTCATCGAGAAGCTCCACGGCGACAACTACGTCACACTCATACTATTCGGCACCGCATACCCCTTCTACAAGATAGTGGCTAGCCATGAGAAGCTGGCAGAGGCCCGGGAGAAGCTGCTAGAGACGATAGACGGCCTAGTAGCGCAGGACGGCACCCCGCTCTACAATGCCCTACGGGAGGCTATCCGGATAGCCGAGGCATCCAAGGAGCCCGGATACATAGTGCTAATAACCGACGGCAAGCCGACCGACGTCACCAGCGTCGAGAAGTACGCTAAGCTCAAGTGGCCCAAACGGTACCGTGGAGTGTTCATAGGCATCGGCATGGACTACAACGCCGAACTCCTAAACAGGCTGGCCGACTTGTCGGGAGGCGTAGCGGTACACGTCGACGAGGCCAACCTGGAGGAACTCGTAGGCGCCTTCGAGGAGGCCGCGGCCGCTGAGGCCGCCGCAAAGGACGTGAACATAGTGGTGGAGGCGATAGCGGGCAACGCCAGGATACTAGGCTACGAGGAGCCCAGCGTCTACATACCCGCTATAAGCGACGAGGCCGTAGAGCTGATAGGGGAGGTAGATATACCGAAGAACTACGACGGGGACGTCGCAAAGATAATCGTAACCTACCTTGACCCCGCCACGGGGAAGAGGGTGAGCAGCGAGTACAGCTACCACGTTAAGCCGGCCAGGTCCAGGGAGGAGTTCCTCTCCGGGATAGACCGCGGGGTCTACAACACCTACCTCTACATGGTCTACATGGATGAGGCGCGGCGCCTGGCCCTCGAGGGCAAGCTCGACGAGGCGACGCGGCGGCTAGAGAAGGCCGCTGAGGCCGCCTCTCAGACGAGGAGAGTGGACCTAATAGAATCGACTAAGAGGCTCGTCGAGGAGGTCTCGTCGACTAAGAGGTTGAGCCCGGACGCTGCAACAAGGAGGCTTGCAAGCGAGGCTACTAAGAGGCTTCGGGGCTAGCCGCCTCTCTGGCGGCTCTCCGGGGCTCCCCGAGCCGAGGATGGTGCCTCATGGGCGAGTGGCGTAGCCTGGTAGAGGACGCGCTGGAGCTGCTCCGTGCGGCGCCCCCAGTAGTCGAGCTCGAGGGGGACAAGTTCGTGCTTGTCGGCGACACGCATGGCTTCCCGGAGGTGAGCAGGTGGGCTAAGCGGCTCGCCGACGAAGCCGGCGCGGACAGGATAGTGTACATAGGCGACTACGTCGACCGGGGCCCCCGGGGGGTTGAGAACCTCGAGTACCTTCTAGGCCTCCTCCTGGAGGAGCCGGAGCGTGTGACGCTGCTACGCGGGAACCACGAGAGCCTCTTCATGAACTACTACTACGGGTTCCGGGAGGAGGCTGTGAACAAGCGCGGCGAGGACTACCTCTACGCGGTGGAGGAGGTGTACAAGAACCTGCCCTTTGCCGCCCTGCTGCCGGGGGGCGTGCTTGTAGTCCACGGCGGCATCCCATGCCGGAAGTGCGGGTACCGGCCGGAGGAGCCTATGAGCCTCGTGGAGATACGGGAGAGGCTGGAGAAGGTAAAGGGCAGCGAGGCCGCGGCGGAGCCAAGCGACCCGGTGGCTACCCAGCTGCTCTGGAACGACCCCAGGGGCAACCTGGAGTGGTTCATGCCGAGCCCGCGCGGGCCCGGCATCTACCTCTACGGCCGCGAGGCTTGGGGCAGCTTCCTCGAGGCCAACAGCCTCGGCCTCCTGGTTCGCGCGCACGAGGCTGTGGACGCGGTACACGTATGGCTGAGGGACGGTAGGCAGCTGCGCGGCCTCGGCGACGGCGAAGAGCTTGGCCTGGACGACGTCGAGCACGGCGTGGTCACTGTATTCTCCAGCCTGTATCACCGTGCCGGGGCGGGGGCCCTGGTTTACGAGGCTTCTCGCAGCGTGCTGCGCGTCCACCGCTACTCCTAGCGCGCTGCCCCGGGCCCAGCGGCGGGAGGGCTTATCCGGCCGCGTAACAGTGTTCTAGCAGCTTGTGGGGCCGCAGCGGCTCGGCTACTGACTCGCGGGATGGGCCGCCATGGGCTTAGAGGGTGCTGGTCGCGGCCTAGTGTTCATAGCCCTGGTGCTCTACTCGGCGTCGCTGGCCGCAGGGGCCCTCACCGGGCTAGGGGCCTGCGGCGCCGCGGCCTTCTGCCGTGCCTTCGCGGGCATTGCCTCTCTCTCCTCTCTGCTCCTGGGGCTAGTGGCTGCCCTCATCTATTCCCTCTACGGGTGCCCGGTTCTCCTCCCGGCGCTGGCCGTAGGTGTCGCTGCCTCACCGCTCCTCGGGCCGTATTCCCTGCCGGCAGCCGCGTTGACAGGGCTCGCAGCTAGCATGCTGGCGCGCCGCGGGATGATAGGCTCTTGTGGAAGGGGCCTCCTCGCCACCCTGGGCGTGGCGCTGCTCGCGCCCGCGCTGGCCGGGCAGGCGGCGCGCCTCCCGCCTCTAGAGGTGTTGCCGCTGGACAGGCTCGGCGCGCTCCTGCACGCCGTCTCGCTGCATGTGCGCCTGCCTCCCTCTCTCTGGCACGTGGCTGCCCGTCTCCGGGAACTAGTCCTCGGGGCCCCTGCCGCCCCTCTCGGCCTGGGCCTTGTAGCCGCGGCCGCCAGCCCCCCGGCAGGCGTTGTCATGCTCCTCGCCGGCGTCCTTGACGCCGCTGTAGGCGGGCTGCTCGGCGCCGCAGCAGGCTCCCTCCTGGCGTTGATGGGCTCTGCCGCAGTCCTAGCCCAGGGCGCCGAGGAGGAGGGTACGGCTATCCTGGCCCCGGAGAGGCCGGCTGGCCGCGTAGAGCCGGTCACCAGCACACACGCCCCCAGGCGCAGCCGGGCCCAGGGCCGCGCCGCCGGCCCGGCCGCGGCTCCTGCCGCCGCGGTGCAGGGTGGCGGGGGCGACCGCTGCAGGGGGAGAAGGCTGCACGAGTTCGTGGCGGCAGTGCGCGGCGCCCCCGGCGAGAAGTGGCGCCGCTTCTTCGAGGAGTGTCTACGCGGGCGCAGCGTCTACGGTTACCGCATAGAGGGCTTCCTCGGCGTCGGCGCCGACGGCGCCGTGTTTAGGGCCAGCGATGAGGACACGGGGGCCCTGGCTGCGTTGAAGATGATACTGCCGGAGCCGGTGGTCGAGGAGGCTGAGGATACGCGCCGCAGCATCACCAAGGCGCTCCAGCTTATTGAGAGCCTTGAGAGGGAGGGTGCGAGTCTCCGCGAGCTGAGCTCCAAGAGCCCCTATATTGTGAGGGTGAAGGCTGTCCACACGGATGCGGAGAAGTTCCGGCTGGCTATAAGGCGGGATAGCTTCGACATATACATAAAGAACCCGCCCTCGATAATAATGGAGTACATGGCTGGCGGGAGCGCCGAGAAGCTCATAGAGAGGGCTGAGCCGGGCTCCCAGGCCTGGGGCAGGGTAGTTGCCTCGCTGGTAGCGGCGGCGGCCTCGGCGCTGCGGGTTGTACATGAGAACGGCTACGTGCACAACGACGTCAAGCCGGCCAACATATTGCTCAGCGCTCCGCTGCCGGGCAGCAGCGCTGCCGCCGCCGAGGAGCTGACGCGGGCCCTCCGGGAGCCTACGAGGGCCAGGGTTGTGCCCAAGCTGTCTGATCTGGGCGTCGCCTCCCGCCGCGGCGAGGTGGTGAAGGGCTTCACTCCGCTCTATGCTGCACCCGAGCTTATCCTCTACGAGGCCGAGTGCCTGTCCGGCAAGGGCTCGGCGGATATCTGCTCCAGGCCCCTCCTCGCCGAGCCCTCGCAGGACGTATACAGCCTGGGTGTCGTGGCTCTCCAGCTCTACACGGGCGCAGGCAAGAAGCTGTTATCCTCCTATATGAGGCTGGTGCAGGAGAACCCCTCTATTGCCAGGAAGCTCCTTGAGGGGAAGGCGCCCCGTGAGGCGGTCGAGATGATTGTTAGGATGCTCTCCCTTAGCCCCGGCGAGCGCCCGTCGGCGGCCGAGGTTGAGCGTCTGTTCCGGCGGCTAGCCCTGGGAGTGACGAGAGGCTGAAATACCCGGCCTGGGCTGCCGCAGTGAGGCTACATGGGGGCTCGCTGTGCCTCAGAAGCCGGCAAGGTGCTATACGAAGAGGAGGGCTAAGTCGTTCTCCGGGCCGCCCTACACTAGGAGGGAGTACATACACGGCGTCCCGATGCCGAAGATAACAAAGTTCGTTATGGGTAATGTGCACGGCGACTACGACTACGCGCTAGAAGTGTACGTAGAGGAGCGCGGCCAGATAAGGCACAACGCCCTCGAGGCCGCACGCGTAATGGTGCACAAGTACCTCTCGACAACAATAGGCGACAAGAACTACATGTTCCGTGTACGCGTCTACCCGCACCACGTGCTCCGCGAGAACAAGATGATGGCCTTCGCGGGCGCGGACCGTCTACAGGAAGGCATGAGGCAGGCCTTCGGCAAGCCCGTGGGCACCGCGGCTAGGGTGTTCCCGGGCCAGGCGGTGCTCGAGGTCCGCGTGAAGAAGGAGCACATAGAGCACGCAAAGGAGGCGCTGCGCCGCGGCGCAGCCAAGCTGCCCCTGCCCAGCCGGCTAAGGATAATCCCCCTCAAGGAGGGCCTGCCGCCCGTGCCCTAGCCTGCTTCTCCCGGGCTAACCGTTTTCCACGCCCAAGGCGTAGGGCCCGCGTTTAGGGATAGCAGGGTTGGACAGGCTCAGCATCGTGCTTGATAACTACCTCTTCGACTTTACCCCCCTGACCCGGCTAGAACAGCGGCCCAGCATGCTCCTGCTCGAGGCGCCGCAGGGTTTCGTGCGTCTCCTCCCACGCCTGGCGGGGTTCCTCTCCAGGAGGCTAGGCGTAGAGGCAAGGTACCGCCTCGAGCCCTCCTATGGCCTCTGCAGTGCGTCCCTTAGCCTCCTAGAGCAGCACCCAGGCGCGGTGCTCGTCCACGTGGGGCACGACTACTATCCCTACCCCTACTGTGGCCTAGGCGGCTGCAGGTACCGCCTCCCTTCCCGAGTTGTCACGGTGCCCGGCCTCTACCTCGGCGGCGACGCCGGCTCTCTCGCAGAGAAGGCGGTGCAGCACGTGGGGCGGGGCTCGGTTGTTGCCGTGGGCTTCTCGACCCAGCACCGGACGCTGGCGTCTACGCTCGCCGAGTCGCTGCGGCGGAGAGGCGTCGAAGTGGCTCTCTCGGAGCCCCTCCTGGGCTGCTACTTCGCCCCCTTCGTGAAGGCTGCTGGCCGTGTGGACGCCTTTCTCGTAGTGGCTGGCGGCATGTTCCACGCTCTCGGCCTGGGGCTGGCCCTGCGGGGCGAGGCCAGGCTATACCGCGCAGACCCCTACCTGGGCGGCGTGGAGGACGTTGGCGGCTATGTGGGGCGTGTGCTGGCTAAGCGTCTCTGGCTTATCCACGAGTTCCGTGCCAGGGCTCGGAGGGTGGCGGTGCTGGCGGGCCTCCTCCCCGGCCAGCACAGGCCCGGGGTCGTAGAGGCTACTGCGGGCCTGTTAGAGAGAAAAGGCATCGAGTATGACATAGTCTATGTGGAGCGCCTGTCTAGGGAGCTGCTAGACAACCTGGACCCGGCTAGCTACGACTCCTATATAGTCACCTCTTGCCCGAGGCTGGCTGTGGAGGACCTGGGCGACTACTGGAAGCCCGTGCTTACACCCGGCGAGGCCCTAGCGGCACTGCTTGGGGGAGAGTACCGTTTCCCGTGGTGATGCGGCGAGGCACGGGTGGTGCCTTGAAGCTCTCCCGGCTGCGGAGGGTGCTCGAGGAGTCCGTGCCAGGCTTCCCCTCCCCCAGGCGTGAGCTTGAACAGTACCGGACGCCGCCGGAGGCCGCGCTCGAGGCCGTCTCTCTCCTTCCCGCCGGCTGCCGGCTGGTCGTGGACTTGGGTGCCGGCACCGGCATGATTGCGTACGCGGCATCCCTGTCGAGGGGGTGGTACGTGGTTGCTGTTGACGTCGACGACGCTGCCGTGGAGGCTGCACGCGGCAGCAGCCTCTACCCTGTCAGCCTGGTAGACTTTGTCGTCGCCGACGCGTCGCGGCTGCCGCTACGCAGCGGGGCACCCGGGCTCTGTGTCGCCCAGAACCCGCCCTTCGGGGTGGTGAGGAGGGGCGCTGACCGCCTCTTCGTGGAGGCCGCCTCCCGGCTTGGCGCCGCCGTGGTGGTGAGTATGCATCTTTTCAGTCGGCGCGCCGAGGTGTTCCTCCGCCGCCTCTACGGGAGGCTCGGCTACCGCGTGGACTACATGGCTGTACTGCGCTTCCCCATACCTCAGCTATATCCCCGCCACGCCAAGAGGATTCATTATGCCTCCGTGGTGCTGGTTCTCGCTAGGAGAGTGGAGCAGCCGTGAAGCCGGTGCAGCAGCTCCCGCCGCTGCATGAGCTGCCGGGGAGGAGGGTGTATCCTGGCGACCCCCTCTGCACTATAGAGGAGTTCGTGCCGGGCGAGGGCGTCTACGTAGACGACCATGGAATAATACGCTCGGCTAAAGTGGGGCACGTAGAGCTTGACATGGTTAAACGCAGGATAAGCGTGAAGACGGTTATCCCCAAGCCCAGGATCCCTGGCCGCAACAGGCCGGTCTACGCGCTCGTACTAGGCATGCCCAGGGACGACCTAGCGCTTGTGAAGATATTCGCGGACGAACGCATGGTGCCCTACAATGGGTTCTTCACAGCCGTGCTCCACATATCGCAGGCCAGTGACCGCGTGCTGAAGAGCATCTACGATGCAGTCAGGCCCGGCGACATAGTAAGGGCCACGGTGACGAGCCCCGCTGCCCCATACGTTGTCTCTATCAGGAGGCCCCAGGACGGCGTCATACTGGCCCAGTGCAGCGTATGCGGCCACGACCTCTACCGCGTCCCCGGCAAGCAGCTCCTCGTCTGCCCCAAGTGCGGCCACGAGGAGCCGAGGAAGGTGTCCCCCTACTACCTTCTTTCCCGCAGGCGGGAGAAGAGATAGCACCGCCTCGCCCAGGGGGCCCGGCTCCTCCCGCTCCTCTACGCCGCTGCGTGGCGGTGAGGCAGGCGTGGCGAAGAGCGTTATCCGCCGCCGCCTCTACGTCGTCAACGTGCCGCCAAGCATCCCGGCCGAGAAGCTCTACGAGAAGCTTGCCGAGGCGGTGCGCTCCGGCTACGCGGAGATCGCCATACGGGGAGGCAAGGCCTACATAGAGATAGTGGGCACCGACGCCCAGATAAAGGAGTCCTGGATGAGGCTGCGCACGGTGCTCAGCCAGCTCTGGAGCCTCCACATGCTGAGGACGACACGCGAGGCGGCAATAGAGAGCATCGTGGGCGAGGCGGGGCGCACCTTCCCGCCAGAGGCGCTGGTCTATGCTCTCCGTCTCCGAGGCTACGCGGCGCAGCTGAGTAGCGACAAGCAGCTCCTCCGCACAGACGCGCCTCCCGAGGAGGTCGTAGCCCTCGCCCGCTCTATCGCCGAGGTGCTCGACGAGGTAAGGTTCCGGCTCCGCGGCTCCGCGGCCAAGAAGATGGTCGCCGCCCTGGCCGCCGGGCTAGGGGTGGAGCCGGAGAGAGTCATAGAGGCCGGGCTCAGGCTCCGCGTGCTCGAGGAAGCCGAGGACGGTATAAGGCTTCGAGAAGAGTGGAGGCGTGGGCTACGCAAATTAGCTCTCCTGCTTAGACCGGGTGCGCTGGAGAACCTCGGCGAGGGTGAAGGCCATGGCCAAGCTGAGGCTTCTGAAGAGAAGCGGCAATAGCGTCGAGATAGAGCTCCCCGGAGAGGACCACACTATAGCAAACCTGATAGCAAAATATGCTATACGTAAACCCCACGTAGTATACTCCTCCTACATAATCTCGCACCCGCTAATCGGGAACCCCGTGATAGTGCTCACGACAGACGGCACGGTTGACCCCCTGGACGTTGTCGAGGAGACACTACGCGAAATAGCGAAAGACGCCAAGACTCTCCAGGGCGCCATAATGGACGCCCTGGATAAGGGTGTGAAGTGTGAAGAGTGAGCAACGCCTACTCACGGTCCACGAGTGCGGGGAGCACCTGCTTGTACTAGTCCACCGCGGGCCTAGCCGTGTCGAGCACCTGCTCCTCGTAGAACCCGGCCGTCTCGGCGAAAGAATCAGGGCTCAAGGATTCTACGAGGAGCTACGCTACGCGTGGCCGGCCTGGGCGGCCCAGGAGCTAGGCCTCCAGGAGGCACCGCCTTCACGCCTCCTCGCACCCTGCCGGGAGCAGCTAGAGAGCCTGGTACACGACCTCTGCAGCAGCCTAGCCGGCCTCCTCGCGGAACGCGGCCCACACCGCGAGGCTGGTGGCGAGCAGGCCGGGCAGCGCGGCCAGCGGCAGCCGCTCCCCCAGCAGGAGCCACCCGAGCAGCGAGGCGCCATAGGGCTCAACGAGGGCGACCAGGGTGACCCTCGAAGCCGGCATGTAGGCTAGCGCGTAGTTCATCGCCGTGTGGCCGCCTATCATGGGCACCACGCCGAGAGCCACGAGCACGGGAATAGAGCCCCGAGGCACCCTCAACGGGTTAACACCTCTAACAGCGAGATAGACGCTGAGAACCGCGAAGGCCGCCGAGTAGACACTCAACGTATACTCGAGCGTCGACGCCCCGCCCACGCGCAGGCGGCGGCCAAGGACAAAGTAGCCTGCAGCCGCAGCCGCGGCCGCGAACGCCAACAGGCTGCCAGTCAGGGTGGCGCCAGCCCAAGGCGTGGAGAGAGCCGCCACCCCGGCGGCGCCGAGCAGCGACGCGGCGACCACCCTCCTGCCGGCACTCCCCCGGGCGTAGTCGAGGACGGCTGCGAGAACAGGGTACGCCACCACGATCCCCGTAGACGACGCTATAGAGGAGAACCTTAGGCTCTCGAACCACAGGGCGAAGTGAGTGGCCAGCAGCACGCCCCCAGGCAGGGCCCTGGCCAGGACACGGGCTTCAGGGACCTCGCCCGCAGCAACGGCCGCTAGAAGCGTCAAAAGCGAGCCCACGAGGAGCCTCCACCAGGCGGCAACAGGGCCAGATACATGGGCTAGCCGCACAAGAGGCGCCGCAAACGAGATAGAGACAGCCGCAACGGCCAGAGCAGCGAGCGCCCTCCTGGCCGCCAATACTCGGGAACCCCAGCTTCCGGGTTTACTATAGCTCCCTCGCTAGGTTCTCGTCCTTATGCTGAACCGGTCCCTGCTAGCATGCATCTCTGCGCGCCGGCTGTACGGCAAGAACGAGTTGAGCGCTACCTAAGTATCTTGTGAGCGGTAGAGGCAGCGAGGCCCCATTACATCCCCTGCAGGCCAATGCCCCGGAAGCAACCCTAAAGGGGGCTGAGCTGTCGGGGGCGGCATGCCACTTCAGTGCACTCTCAGTGAATAATAGTTGTTTCTCTGCCATGTGGTGGGTGCGACAAATCCATAATGGCCTGGCTTCCCGCTGGCGGGGTGGAGCAGAGGTGGGAGCTAAACGTGCCTAGACTCGGCAAAACAGGCAGAGGCCAAATGGCGGCGTTGGCTCTTGCCGTGCT
>Ga0256833_1001974_pt1 | contig 14795 bp, 10 predicted proteins | sample 356284metaG_FD_190535 | JGI IMG/M metagenome (GOLD analysis project Ga0256833, IMG submission 190535) | Hydrothermal vent microbial communities from Mid Atlantic Ridge, Atlantic Ocean - 356-284 | ecosystem: Environmental > Aquatic > Marine > Hydrothermal vents | place: Atlantic Ocean: Mid...
GACTTCGGAGGCAACCGCGATATCAAAGCCTGTCTCCCGAGGCACACCATCGGACTTGCCCCCCAAGCCGATAACGATGTTCCGCAAGGCCCGATCGCTGATGTCGACCACACGGCGCCAAGTGATGCTGTACGGATCGATGTTCAGCGTATTGCCGTGATGCAAGTTGTTGTCGATCATGGCGGCCAGGAGGTTGTTGGCCGCGGCCACCGCGTGAATGTCCCCTGTCAGATGCAGGTTAAACTGCTCCATCGGAACGACCTGACTATAGCCTCCACCGGCCGCTCCTCCTTTGATGCCAAAGGTCGGCCCCATGCTGGGCTGCCGGATGGCAATGACCGAACGCTTGCCCAGATGTTTGAACGCCTGCCCCAAACCAACGGTGGTCGTCGTTTTTCCCTCCCCCAAGGGAGTTGGGGTAATGGCGGTGACCAGGATGTATTTCCCTTTAGGTCGATCCTTGAGTTTGTCCAAAACATCCAAGTGAATTTTGGCAATATACCGCCCGTAGAGATCGAGATCGTCCGGAGCCAGCCCCATAAGATCGGCAATCTCTTCGATGGGGCGCAACTCAGCGGATTGGGCTATTTCCAGGTCTGTAGGCATGGTTATCGCTCCTTTGCGAGAATGATCGTAGGACCCAATAGGCCGGGCCAAAACACCTGACAACCGATAGATGCATTGTACTGTAAGTTAAGAGCTGGAGCAAAGTAAAAAGGACGCCGCTGGTGCTTTTCAACCCGGGCAACGGGTAGGGACTCGAGGCGAGCCAAAGAGAGAGATTTGACACTTCCAAGGGGAGATCATATAATGACAAATGCAGATTTGTCATTACAAATTAGCAGCACCACATGCATCCCCAACCATCCTACCACTCAGCTCAAAGAGGAGAGGAGGTCAACAATGAAACGTGTAATCCTCGTCTTATTAGCAACCCTTTTAGTCCTCACCGTGGTTGCCGCGTGTGCTAAGGCCACACCGGAAAAGGTGGTCGAAACGGTTGTCGTCACTAAGGAGGTGGAGAAGGTCGTCACGCGAGAGGTCCAGAAGATCGTCACAAAGGAAGTCGAGAAGGTGGTCACCAAGGAAGTGGAGAAAGTTGTCACGCAGCCCGGTGAAACCATCACCTTCTGGAGCACCGAAAACCAGCCGGCTCGAGCCAAGAAGACCCAGATGATCATCGACAAGTTCACCGAAAAAACGGGCATCAATGTCGAGCTCGTTTTAGTGGATGAGAACAACATCGACAGTTTGATGGCCGCCAATCAGGCTGCGGGTACCATGCCTGATGTAGTCTTCTTCCCGCTAGACTTTGCGGCCGCCTGGTACGCACAAGGCGTGTTGGACGCGGACGCAGCTACCGCGGTAGTAAACGATCTGGATCCCAAGACATTCTCCGAGGGCGCGCTGAACATGGTGAAGACGGAAGATGGGAAATTCATGGCCGTGCCCTCCGACGGTTGGGGCCAGTTGCTCATTTACCGCAAGGACTGGTTTGATGATCTCGGGCTAGATGCTCCGACGACCTTTGACAAAATCTTGAAGGCAGCGAAGGTTATTCAGGAAAAGAAGGGCGTCACGGGCATTATGGCCGGTACGGACCCGGGACAGGTCTTCACTCAGCAGTGTTTCGAGCACTTTGCGTTGGCCAACGGTGCCCAAGTGGTGGATGCCAAAGGCAACATCACCGTGGACACGCCGGAGATGCTGGAAGCGTTCAAGTTCTACACCGATCTGATGAAGAATTACGGCCCTGCGGACACGGCCACATATTGGCTCCAAGCCCGCGCCGCGTACTTTGCCGGCGAAGCCGGCATGGTCGTTTGGTCGCCATTCATCCTGGATGAAATGGCAGGTCTGCGTGATTCGGTCATGCCCAACTGTCCCGAGTGCAAGGAAGATCCGGCTTACTTGGCCAAAAACAGCGGCGTGGTCCCCGCGTTCTCCGGCCCGGCCGACGGCCCGGCACAGTACGGGCAAGTCAGTTACATGGGCATTACCACCAATGCGAAGACCCAAGCCGCCCAAGAATTCGTCAAATTCTGGCTGAACGAAGGCTATCTGGACTGGCTGGGGGTGGCCCCGGAGGGCAAATTCCCCATGCGCCGTGGGACACCAGATGATCCGGAGAAATTCATCAAGGGCTGGGGGCAATTGGAAGCCGGCGTCGATCGCAAAGCGCCGTTGAACAAATTCTACAGTGAGGAAGTTCTGAACACTATCATCCAAGGGGCAAACAACTTCGACCGCTGGGGCTTCCCCTATGGTCAGGGCGAGTTAATGGGCGCGATTTACTCTGAGCTGCCCTTCCCACAGGCAATTGCCGACGTTATCGAAGGGAATATGACGGCCGAAGAAGCCATCAAGGACCTACAATCTACTATCGAAGATATCAAGGCCGGCTTGGAGAAATAAAAGGACACCGTATGCAGGGGGTTCCCTCGGAGAGCCCCCTGCATTAAAATACCTTTTAGGCCTGATCCGTACCTTGACACAAGAGGAGCCGATGGATGATCAAGCACCTCAGTTTGTCAAAACGTTCTTCTTTAAAGGCTCAGGAAGCCCGTATGGCCTATCTGTTAGTGGCACCCACGGTTGTCATCGTGCTACTCATTGTCATCTTCCCCATGATTTGGAACATCATTCTCAGCTTGGAGCCTATCCGATTGGCGAATTTGCCCTCGGTGAATCTTCTTGATGTGCATCACTTCACCTTGCGCAATTACCATCGCGCTTTAACTGCACGTGGGGGCTACTTCTGGAAAGTCTTACGTGTGACCTTTGAGTACACCATCGGGAGCACCATACTGGCCTTGCTGATGGGATTATGGGCAGCACTGATCGTGCGGGATGCGTTTCCCGGTCGCAACATAGTGCGCGGGTTTCTTCTCTTCCCCTACATTGCCCCGGTGGTCTCGGTAGCGTTTATCTGGAAACTGATGTTAGACAAAAATATCGGCGTGATCACGCTCCTACTGGAGAAAATCGGTGTCCCACCCATCAGTTACTTAACGACTCGTTCGTATCCCATTCACTTGTTTGGAATAGAAATCGGTTTTCCGTTGGCTTTGGCAACGGTTATCCTGTTTGAGGCGTGGCGCTACTTTCCATTTGCCTTTCTCTTCTTTCTGGCCCGTCTGCAAGCCGTTCCTGAAGATCTATACGAGGCCGCGGCTGTAGATGGGGCCAGCCCACTTCAACGCTTTTGGTATATCACATTGCCCCAGTTGTACGCGGTAGCCGGCACCTTGTTCCTCTTGCGCTTCATCTGGACGTTCAACAAATTTGACGACATCTTCCTCCTAAACGGCGGTGCTGCAGGCACAGAAGTGTTGGCCGTGCAGATTTACAATTGGCTTTTTGCTCGTCGTAATGTGGGTGTATCGTCGGCAGTGGCTGTGATTATGGCCCTTATCTTGGGTGTTGTTGTGTTCGTCTACTTGCGCTGGTTTGTGCAAGAGGAGGAATAACGCATGTGGTCTCGAGAGATCATTGAATGGAAACTTTGGAAGTTCTTCCGTGGGTTGAGCATCATTTTCTTCATTCTCATCACCGCCTTTCCTTTTTATTGGATGCTCAACCTCTCCTTCCGACCCTTTGGCGATGTGCTTGTGCACCCTCTACGTTGGGTCCCCCGGCTTCAAGATGTCCGCACTGCCCTGGCACCCATCGGATGCATTTGGCATCCCGCGCCTCAATGTGAAGCCGCGATCCGCAATAGCAGTTATGTGGCCGTTCTTGTAGAGTACGGATTTCTTCGCTACATTCGTAACAGCGCTATTGTATCCCTCCTCACCGTCACCCTTACGCTCCTCTTCGCGATTCCCGGGGCCTACGCAGTGACCCGTTTGGATTTTCGTGGTCGTAACGTATTGAGTTGGGGTATCTTGTTGATTTATATGTTCCCGGCCATTGTGTTGGGCATTCCCCTATTTGTGTTCTTCGTACGCATCCAGCACGCGTTGGGTATTCGGTTAAGAGGCAATCTCTATGCCGTGACAGTCATTTATCTGGCCAGCACCCTTCCCGTCGCCTTGTACATGTTACGGAGTTACTTCCCCACGATACCTAGAGATCTAGAGGAAGCGGCCCTGATCGACGGCTGCAACCGCCTCGAAGTGATATGGCGAATTACTATTCCTTTAGCCGTTCCCGCGATTGCCACCGTTGCCCTCTACACATTTATGATCGCCTGGAATGAATTTCTGTACGCACTGCTCTTCCTCGTAGAACACCAACCCGCGTGGACCCTTCCGCTGGGCCTTCAACAGTTGGATAGCCAGGAAGTGCCACGCACCTTTCTAATGGCCGGTTCGGTCATTATTACCATACCGATTATTGTGATATTCTTCTTCTTTGAACGGTTCCTCACCCGAGGGTTAACCGCCGGCGCTGTCAAAGGGTAACGGAGGAGCGGTTTCGGAAACAGATGCACAATCGAGAAAAGGTACAGGCTCAATTTACACCGATTAAGGGCTTCATCGACCGTCAAGCCGATGTGCCTCTCCACATGCAACTGAAAACGCTGATCCGCCGAGCCATTGAGGAGGGTCACCTTCGGCCCGGCGATCGACTGCCCACAGAACATCAGTTGTGTCAACAGTTTGGACTCAGTCGAACGCCCGTACGACAAGCGCTTTCAGAACTCACACGCGAAGGCCTTCTTGTCCGTATCCCCGGTCGAGGAACATTTGTCGCCGATCACCTAGACAAAGCGATTACCCTTCGGGTGGTCACAGAAACCGGGTGGGCACAGCATCTACTTCAAACCGAGTACCTCTGGAACCAAGAACATCCCACCCTTCCCCTTCGCTTGGCCATTGAAGAAATTCCATACCCTCACTTACGGGACCACTTAACCGACATGGTGGCCGCGGGCACAGCGCCCGACATAGCCCTGTTAGACTCTGTGTGGGTCCCTGAATTTGCGGCTCGAGGATATATCCTTCCCTTGGAAGACATACAGCCGGGGTGGGAAAAAGAATATGTCCCCCAACTCCTGCCCATGGCCGTGGCAGCCAACCGATATCACGAACGGTTAGTCGCCCTCCCCGCTAACGTCGATGTCACAGTCATCTGGTATTGGCGGGATTGGCTGGCCGCTGAAGGGCTCGCCCTGCCCACCACCTGGGACGATATCGTCGCCATTGGGCACCACTTCCAAAAGGTACACGTACGAGCCCGTTACGGCCCCGATGTATACGGACTCCTTTTCGTAGGAGGACGCCGTGGCGGCGAAACGACCACGTACCAATTACTCCCCTTCCTTTGGGCGGCAGGTGGCGATCTCATCGCAGGAGGACACGTCGTTATTAACAGCGAAGCCACTATTCGCTTCCTCACTTTTTTGCGGGACCTTATTACTCGCCATCGGATCACCCCTCCCGCAGTGACCGACTTCAAGTGGAACCAAGCCGCTCTTCTCTTCGCCCGGCGACGTACTGTGATGACCGTGGGGGGGTTGTACGAAATCGGCTTTATCCGCAAAACCCAACCTTGGAACGAAGAGGAATTTCTAGAACATGTGGGCATTGCCCCACTCCCTAAGGGCCCCGGCGGTCAATACGCAACCTTAGGAGGAATGTCATACGCCATTTTCCGTCAATCTCACCGGCCTCAAATGGCCTTGCGTTTTTTGGAATACACTGCACGGCCGGAGATCATCCGGCATTTCTGGCGAATAACACAACGACACGTGGCATGGCAACATATCGCCCCCTCACCGGAGGAAGCGCCTCTTCTGGCTGCTTCAATGCCCCTCTTGGCCTATGGGCATCCCCGACCGGTATTGCCCGAGTACACCCGCATTTCGGAACAATTTCGGTGGCTGGTGGAAGAAACCTTGCGCGGCCATGGGGACCCGGCTACCCTCGTGGCTCGGGCCGCGGACCGGATAGCGGCTATTACGTGCTTTCCCCTCTCCTAAATCACAAACACTCATGCCACATCCATCCCTAAGGCGACCCGAAGCAACGCTCGTGTTAACCGCTTTGTATCCCACCCGCCTTCCTCTTCCACCAACACAGGTCCCACACACGCGGGACAACCGTGTTCACACTCACACCTTTCCACCCGCTCCAAAGCCGCAGCCAACAGCTCCTCATGGACCTCATACAAACGTTCGGCCAAACCAATCCCCCCGGGCACGTTATCGTACAAGGTGATTGTTGGTAGGCCCGTAGCAACACCCTGAGCCTCCACAACCTGCCCGATATCGCCCGCCGCGGTCACAGCAAACAACGGGGCCAGTTGTCCGATCGCGTACGCTAATCCACTGAACCCCGTGCGCAAGCGCACCCCCGCTTCGGCCAGACGATGGCACCGGGAGCACAATGTGATGAGATTGTCCAGTCGATTGGCTGCCTTGTACGCGTCGTTCACGCCCGGCACGTAGCCAAAAGTGCGGAAAGGACGGATGTGGTGAACGTGTAACGGCCGCTCGGGTGTATGGGGAGCACCACATCGCCGACACCGGTACCCATCCCGCTCTAATGCCCGACGCCGTTGTTGCTCCCAATTGGGCCCGTAATCCTCAATAGCATCACTCCGCCAGGCGCCCACGGAGCGCAACCGGTCCAATACCTCTTCAGTAAACGCGATCCAATAGGCTGTGGTTTCCAACTCTTGAGGCGGAACATCCACATCCTCGTATCCTAAGTGCTCGTGCGTATACCACCGTACCTTGCGAAATCCGGTCACCCGGGAGCGAACGATCACATCCCCTCGAGCCCGAATGACACCGTGAACGTTCTCCCGTGCATGCTCTTGAAGGATGGTCAACGTCTCGCGGGTTATGGGCTGAGTGTAATACTCCACATGTGTCCGGCGCACACGGGCCACACCCGCGTCCCAATCCACGCTCTCCACTTGGTAGGGGATGGCTTCATGCAAGTACACGGCCCCGGGGTGCACCAACCGCGGGGCCGACGCCCGGTCCACTTCGCCCAAGGTGCGCGAGCGTCCTTCTTCCGACACCTGAATGACCACCCGTTCCGGTCCGGCCGTGCGTAAGGAGATCTCCTCGGCCGGATGACCTTCTCCCAACCAGTGATAACGCCCCTGCACGGACCGCGCCTCACCACGCTCCACCAGAAAATCCAGCACCTCCTGGGTATGCGTGAAGCGGCCAAACGTCTCTCCCGAGGCAAAGGGGAGTTCAAACAGCGCACATCGCAGGTGGTCCACCAGAATGTGCAAGTTATCCGGCGCCAGGAGCGCGTGCTCAGGTTTTGCCGACAGAATAAAATCCGGATGCGTCACCAAATACTGATCCAGAGCATTAGGGCCGGCCACAAAAACCCCCACACCTCCCTCACCCCGTCGCCCGGCCCGCCCGAACTGTTGCCATGTACTCGCCACACTGCCCGGATATCCGAGAAGAATGGCCGCACCGAGCCCGCGTATGTCCACGCCCAACTCTAACGCGTTCGTCGCTACCACCGCCCGCACTGTACCTTCCCGAATTCCCCGTTCAATTTCCCGACGGGTTCGAGGCAAATACCCCCCTCGGTAACCACGAACAGATTGAGGGGGCAGGCCTAACCGGGTGACCGTATCCCGCAAGTACGTGAGGAGCACTTCTGTTGTACGTCGGGACGGCGTGAAAACCACCGTCTGAACATCATGCTGTAAGAAGTGTTCAACCCACTGCTGAACTTCAAACAACACGCTACGCCGCAACCCGGTCGCCGCGTCCAAGAGCGGAGGGTTATAAAAGATAATGGTTCGGGGAGGTTGGGGGGCGCCGTCGTCCTCCACCAAGAACACATCCCGTTCAACGAGACGTTGAGCCACTTCACGCGGATTTCCCACTGTGGCCGAGGTCAAAACCATGCGCGGGTGTGAGCCGTAAAAACGGGTCACACGCCCGAGGCGACGTAACACATTAGCCACATGAGAACCAAACACCCCCCGGTAGATGTGAACCTCGTCAATCACCAGCAAACGCAAGCCCGTCCAGAAGGAGACCCAGCGGGTATGATAGGGCAAGAAACCATAATGCAACATGTCCGGGTTGGTCAAAATCACGCGGGCATGTTCTCGGATGCGAACCCGTTCCGCTCGCGGTGTGTCTCCATCGTACACGCCAAGCCACGCTTCCCGGTCCAACGCCCGCAAGAAGCCACGGAGCGCGTCGGCCTGGTCCTGGGCCAACGCTTTGGTGGGAAAGATGTAAAGCACACGCGCTTTAGGATCGCTAAGGAGGAAATGCAACGTCGCAAGTTGATACACCAAGCTCTTGCCCGACGCGGTCGCGGTGACCACCATCACATTCCGGCCCGCGAGAAGATAGTGTAAACCTTGACTCTGGTGAATGTAAAGGCGAGGAATTCCCAATTGTTCCACGAGATTCCGTACCCGCGGGTGCAAGGTTGCAGGCCACGGGCCGTAGCGAGGCGGACGTGAAGCGAACACGCGCCAAGCCATTATCCGCTTCATAAAGCGCGGAGTACGTTGCAAAGCCTCGAGTGCGGATTGTACGGACATGCTCAATATCTGCCTATTTCTTTACTTCCTGCTGCTGGAACGACGCCAAAAGACACAGGGACATCCGCCGGGCATTAAAGAGAAGGAGTGTCCCGACACGTTCTTCTTCGCGGAGTTCGTTGCCATGTTGGATCAGCGGGCAATGAGGATGGGCAAGGTCGTTTTACGCATCACATCCTCTACAGTGCTGCCGAAGAAAATCTCCAAAAAGCGACGCCGGCCGTACGCGCCCATCGCGATCAAATCGCAGTGTTCCTCCTCAGCCACTTGGAGAATCACTTCGGCTTCATGACCGGACCGCAAGATCGCGCGAAATGTCACCCCACGCTCGGCCAGGAGTTGTGTCCCTTCTTCTAACACGGTCTTGCACGCGACCTTATCGGTGTCCACGGTGAGCAAAATAATTGTGCGGTTTCCAACTAAAGCAAGTTCCGCGGCAGCATCCAGGGCATCCCGCGAACGGTCACTTCCATCGTACGCGACCAAGATGCGATGAATAGGACGCACTTCCCGAGGGACCCCCAACACAGGCACGGTGGCATGACGCACAACCGCCTCAAAGGCCGACCCTAGCAAGGGACCTCCTACACGAGCGCCGGCCCCTCGTCGTCCCATAACAATCACATCCGCGCTTCGGGCCCGGTCCAAAATGGTCTGTCCCACGTTCCCTTCCGTCAGTTCAGTCTCACAGGGGATGTGACGGGCAGCACATTGCTGCTTCGCTTGTTCGAGGACGGTTTCCCCCAAATCGTGCAACCCTTGGGTCAGCTGAGTGGCCCACTGCGCCCACGCGGAGCCCACTTCGGGGGTCAAAGATGTAGGAATGGCCGCGACAATGTACGGCAACTTGGTCACACGGGCGTCAATAACGTACAAGGCATAAATGGTGCCCCCCGTTTCCTGGGCGATGTCCATGGCCTGTTGCAAAGCGGCGAACCCGTATTCAGATCCATCTACGGCGACAAGTAAGTGTTTGAACATTGATCCTTCTCCTTCACGTGCTTCCTAAGTAACTGACAAAACTTTATGTAGGTACGTTGGCTTAAAAAGAGAAGAGGCGCCGAGATAGCATGAAACGCGATGTGTCGGTCAATCAGACGTGATTCACAAAGCCGGATGTTTTGCTATACCGCAACGCTGAGCGTATCTGAGAACGAAGTCATGACCCAACGCACGAAACCGCCCCCAATCCTGCCACGCGGGGGGCACCTGAAGCAACGCGTCCCGAATGTGCGGGAGATAGGAGAAAGACACCCACCGGAATTCGCTGATCTGTTCCTCCTCGTCTCCCGGCCGGACCACCGATGTTGAAATGTTGACCCGATATACATAGGACGCAAAGGTCAGGTGTTCATCCTCACACCGAATATCATAATCCAAAATGCCGATGAAGCAATGATCCACGGCAGAGGCCCCTGTTTCTTCCCGTAACTCTCGCGCCAGGGCCTCCTCCACCGGTTCTCCCACTTGAACGCCCCCACTGAGCAGGCGAAAAGTGCCCGGAGGATAAAAGGCCTTGGTGTGAACCAGGATCCGGCCATCGGGGCCGACAACCACCAACAGCACTTCCGCGCGGCGACCGGGCTTGACAGGACGTCGATCCTCCCTTAGAAAATCCCGGCCCACATCCAGACGTACCCTTTCCAAGGGGAACGCGCCGTATCGGACACGCAAACGGCTGAATTCTTCCTCGTCAATCGGTGTGGTCAAACGCACGATCACCTCCGCTAAGAGAAGAGATAAACGCCTATTCCGGTGAACGTCCCACATGATGCCAGGCGGCGATATTCCACGTCCACGGCGTAAACGTTCCTAGGTCAACGCCTTTCCACCCGCGACGCCAAGCCAGCACGCGAGGGCGTTGAAAGAGAGGAATCACCGGCAGATCGCCGGCAAAGTATGCTTGGTGTTTCGCGTATAACTCGGCCCGTTTCTCCCTTGCGAGATGAGCCGTCGCCTCATATACGGTGAGAGACGCGTCAGGACGGGCCCAGCCGCTCACATTCCCCCCCTGCCAACCGTTGTTTTCCTGGGGAATACTTGCCGCGTGAAGGATTTCATCGCCGGATTCGCAAGATCGGTCGGCAGCCGCCGCGTACAGACTTCCATCCCCCCGACGGCAGATGGTGTTTCCCAACCAAAGATACCGCCCATCGGGGTCTGGACCCGCCTGCCAAGCGAACAAGGCCAAATCAAATTCTCGGCGCCACAAAGGAGATCCTGGGGCGAAAAGCTGTTCGGCCGGGAGGGCGCGCATGCTCACCCGTACCCCTACTCGGGCTAACTGGATGCGTACCTCCTCGGCCGCATGGGCCAACACCGCATCCCCCTGCACAGTAAGAAGTGTTACGGAGAACGGGTGACCTTCATCTATCTTCCACTCCGTGCCGTCCCAGAACGTACCCGTTACTTCATGCGCCTCCCGCATCCCGTCCTTATCTTCGTCTCGCCACCCCACTTCATCCAGCAACTGAGCTGCCCGGGCGAGGTTTACATTTCCTTCCCGTAAGGTGGACTGGAAACGATATGCCCAGGAACCGGGGAGAATCCATGAGCCCATGGGAGACCCTAAACCGTAGGTGGCCTTCTCCCGAACGCGCGCGCGATCCAACGACAAGATGACGGATTGTCGGGTCCGCACATCGGCGAAAAAGGGCAGACGACCCTTCGGAGGCCAAGTGTTGAAGTCCAAGTGAACCCAGGTTGAGCCCGGGACGGACGTATAAGCGATAATGTGTTCCTCCCTGGCCGTGTCCAACAGAGGACGCATGGACGCGTCCAACAGTGTTGGCGAGAGGACGTCACACTCTCCCGCGACGAGGGCGGTCAACGCGGCCAACGGCTTGGCAAAGAACTTCACCCGCACTTGCTCTAACGTGGGACGCGCTCCCGGATAATGGGGATTGCGCACAAAAAGCATATCCTCATCTGTCCACCGTACCAGGCGAAAGGGCCCATAAGCGGGCCAATGCCGGGACAGGTCATCAGGCGAGTGTCCGGCCTTGAGCCAAGGACCTGGATATGGACCGAAGACATAGGTGGGATACAGGGGGGTCATTACCCCATTTCGCAGGATGACGGTAAACGTACGATCGCTATCGGCGATCACATCGGCCACTTCCGCGGCGCGTGCCCTGGTCGAGGGCGTTCCCCGTCCCCGGAGAGCCGCGAGCCAGGCCAGGCGAAAATCATCGGCCGTCACCTGGGTACCGTCCTCCCAACGAATGCCCTCGCGAATGTGATACGTTACCTCGAGATGCCCGTCCGGCCCTTCTTCCCCCACTAAGCGGGCATCTCCGTTCTCTAACGTGGGTACCCGCTCGAACACGTCTGAACCCCATCGTCCTTGGGGGTCTTGAATGACGGTCAGGCCGCCCAACAACCCACGGAGTGCCCAAGCATCCTCCCCGACCGCAAATAGGGGATCCAGCGTCGCGGGCCGCTTACGCAGGCAAAGGACGATATCACGGCGGGGTGCCCGGGGTTCAGGTGTGACGATCTCGGTGATCACGCGGGTCACGACCACGGTTCGTTCCACAGGAGTGGGTGACGGCCCCGGGGGCGCGGTAGGTGTCGAAGATGTGCGGCAACCGGACAAGTAAAGGGATAACAATACAAACGCGATCACCCCGAACAGCACATATTGTGTTCTTTGCATGGCTCAGTACCCAATAGAAAACGGGGATGGACGCGACGGTCCACCCCCGTGGCGATCTCGAGAATGGAGATTACACCATATAGCACGCGACGTAGTGCCCTCCCCCTTTATCCTCTAGAGGTGGATGATCCTGTACATCACATACTCCTTGTTTGGCCATAGGACACCGGTCGTAGAAGCGGCAGCGCGGTGGCGGGTTGATGGGTGTCGTCACGCTGCCGCGGATCTCGATGACCTCCCGCTTGTACGTAGGGTCAGGTATAGGCACTGCGGAGAGCAGCGCCTTGGTGTAGGGATGCAGGGGATGACGCAAGAGTTCCTCGGTCTCGGCCATCTCCACGATCTTTCCCAGGTACATGACCGCGATGTGATCGCACATGTAGCGGGCTACAGCCAGATCGTGGGTGATGTAGAGGTAGGAAATGTTGAACTGCTCGGCCAGATCTTGCATCAATTGCATCACGCCGGTGCGCACGGACACGTCCAACATGGAGGTGGGCTCGTCAGCAACCACGAAGGAGGGGTTAATGATGAGGGCTCGAGCGATGGCCACACGTTGGCGCTGCCCACCGGACAACTCGTGGGGGTAGCGGAACATGAAGGATTCGGGCGGCGTGAGCCCGACCAAAGCCAGGAGTTCGGCCACTCGTTCCTCGCGCTCGGCCACAGTGCCGATGCCTTGAACGGCCATGGGTTCGGCCACGATGTCATATATGGTCAACCGCGGATTCATGGACTCATACGGGTCCTGAAAGATCATTTGTACATGGCGGCGAAAGCGCTTGAGTGCCTTGCCGTGTAATTGGGATACATTCACATACCCCTCTTGCGCGCCCCCCTCGATCTCCGCGGCCACATCTTCACCCAAGTGGAATTTGATGTCTCCTTCGGTAGGGTCGAGCAGACGAACTAGCAATTTTCCCGTTGTTGTTTTTCCACATCCACTCTCGCCGACTAAGCCCAAACTCTGGCCGGGCATAATTTCAAAGGAGAGGCCATCCACCGCGTGGATGAAGTCACGGGCTTTTCGGAACAAGCCCTTGCTCACGGGAAACCACTTATGCAGGTTTTCGACTTTCACCAACGGTTGCGAACTCATGCATTCTCCTCCCCAACAGGATGCCAGCAGGCAGCAAGATGCCCGGGATTAAAGGTACGATAGTCCGGTTCTTTCTCCTTGCATATTTCCGTCGCGTACGCGCATCGCGGATGGAAACGACAACCCGAAGGTGGTTCCAACAGGTTGGGCAGTTCGCCAGGGATAGTGATAAGTTGACGTTTTTCACCGTGAATGCTCGGGAACGCGTGGAGCAACGCCTCGGTGTAACGATGTTTCGGCCGAAGGAAGATATCCTCAGCCGTGCCGATTTCCACGAGTTTGCCGGCGTACATAACCGCGATGCGATGGCTGATCTCGGCCACGACCGCGATGTCGTGGGTGATGTAGATCATGGCCATGTTGAGTTCTTTCTGAATTTTCAGCAACTCCTGGAGAATCCGATGCTGGACAATCACATCCAACGCGGTGGTGGGCTCATCCGCGATGAGCACGTCCGGGTCGCAGGAAAGCGCCATGGCAATGATGGCCCGCTGCCTCATCCCACCGCTGTACTCGTGAGGATACCGGTCCATGAGCGCGGGATCCAACCCCACCAGCTCGAAGAGTTCGGCCACTTTACGCCGGGCTTCCTCGCCATAAGCGACGCCGTGATTCTCCATCGCCTCGATAATCTGATCTCCCACCCGGTACACGGGGTTGAGCGTGTTCATCGCGGCTTGGAAGATCATCGCGATGCGCTTCCACCGGTAGCGTCGCATCTCCTCTTCCGGCAATTCCAGGAGATCCACCCCCTGCATCCACACGTGTCCCCCTTTGATATGCGCGTTCTCCGGCAGAAGGCGCATTAGCGTGAAAGCAACCGAACTTTTGCCACTCCCGGATTCTCCCACGACGCCCAGGACTTCGCCCGGGTGGAGTTCAAAACTCACATCATCAACCGCGTGTACATCCCCTTTACGGGTGCTGTAGTGCATGGTCAAGTGTTCTACAGAAAGAACGGGTTCTGCCATTCTCGCGTACTCCTTGCTGGGCTAGATCGTCACTGACGCCTCTCTATGTCTACACGTTATCGTTGTCGCAGTCTGGGGTTTACCACCTCATCGAGGGCTCGTCCTACTAAGTAGAAAGCCGAGCACAGGAGGGTAATGGCTAAACCGGCCGGCACAACTAACCACCAGTACTTACCGCCGCTGAGCAAGTAGCCCGCGGTCTGGGTGGTGTGGATCATAATGCCCCAGGACATGCGGATGTTAATCAAACCGAAGAAAGAAAGCACGGCTTCGGAGAAGATGGCCCCGGTTACGGTAAACATCATGTACAGGAAGGAGAGGGGTAACAGGTTCGGAATGAAATGCACCAAAATAATATGCCTGTCACTGCCTCCGGCCACCCGGGCCGCCTCGATATATGGCTTCACTTTGATAATGAGGGCCTGTGATTTGATGATGACGGTCGTCCCTCCGAAGCCCGACAGCACACCGATGACCAATGCTAGCTTAAACATGCTCAGGTTGAAGAGGGCGCTAAGCACAATGAGAATGGAGATGAAGGGAAGCATAATCACCAAGTCGGCCAGACGCATGAAGAACG
>Ga0256833_1001975_pt1 | contig 14794 bp, 10 predicted proteins | sample 356284metaG_FD_190535 | JGI IMG/M metagenome (GOLD analysis project Ga0256833, IMG submission 190535) | Hydrothermal vent microbial communities from Mid Atlantic Ridge, Atlantic Ocean - 356-284 | ecosystem: Environmental > Aquatic > Marine > Hydrothermal vents | place: Atlantic Ocean: Mid...
TGGTTTCATATTTTTACGGAATTGCACTGGGTTATTTTAGCTTTACCATTAGTGAAAGGTTTGCTTATTTTATCTTTGGCGGACTGTTTTTTATAGCTTTGTTCTTGTGGGTGGTAGAAATTTATCTTAATCCACAAATATATTTCTATAACGCCATAATAGGTTTTTATCCCGGGACAATATACGATGAAGATATTTCCGTAACCGTCAAATTAGTGGAATACCGGATTTGGATTTTACTTTTTTCAATATTTCTTATTTTCTTGGCTGAACTGCAACGGAAAAGTGAAATTTTTGCAAGGCTCGGCTTGTTCCTTTTAATGTTGGTTGTTGCCGGAGGTTTTTATTTTGCAAAACCTTATTTGAACTTCTCAACCGACGTATCCCGGATGAAAAAAAAATTGCGTATAACCGCAATCACTCCGAATTTTAAAATACACTTTCCCGAAAATGTGAAGAAGAAAGATATTGAGCGGATTTCGTTTCTGCATGAATTCTACTATGCATTTTTGAAGGAAGAAATAAAACCTGCTGAAAATCCGGTAATAGAATCGTTTGTTTTCCACAACCGGGAGCAAAAGAGGGATTTATTCGGAGCAAGCAATGCCGATGTTACTATCCCGTGGCGCCACCAAATATTTATCAATTTGGATGATGTTGATAACGTTTTAAAACATGAACTTGTGCATGTATTTTCCGCAGAATTCGGCGTAACTCCGTTCAAGCTTTCCGGTAAATTCAATCCGGCAATGCTTGAAGGTTTTGCAACCGCAATCGAAAACGATTATGACGGATACGGAATTCATACATTGGCTGCACTTGCTTACAAAAACGGTTTTAAGTTACAGTTAAAATATTTCTTTAACAACTTTAGCTTTTTTACCAAAAACTCAACTATATCTTATATTTACGCCGGTTCATTTATAAAATACTTGAAGGAATTATACGGTATTGACAAAATTAAGCTGTTGTACGGAAATTTGAATTTCGAAGAAGTATTAAACAGAAAAATAGAGGAACTGGAGAAAAGATATTTCGATTTTCTGGAGAAATACCCGGTTCCGGAAAACCCTAACATTGCGAAATATTATTTCGGCAGAAAATCCATCTTCAAAAAGCATTGTGTAAGATATACCGCCAACCAGTTGAAAAAAGCATGGAAACTTTACGGCGAAGGAAAATATTTAAGTGCCGGTGAACTGTTCAATAAAATTTATAATAATTCATTTTCCGCTTCAGCTTTACTTGGCTGGGCAAAAAGTTTGCGGGAGCAAGGTGAATTTACTTTGGCGGAAAATATTTTGAGGGAGCAAATCGGTAATTTTGAAAATTCCGCAGCTTATTATTCCCTGGAACTTAATTTGGCGGACATTTCATTCTTAAATAAAAAATTCAAAGAAGCCGGATCGCTTTATAAATTACTCTATAAACAAAATCCACGTTTAAATTTTAAAGCTTTGGCGGATTTGAGACTTAAACTTTTGAGCAAGGGAAAAGGGGTTTTAAGAAATTACTTGTCCGGTTCCGAACTTGATAAATATGAAATATTGAAACGGGAATTGGGTAAGCCCGGCTTTGAGTCGTTCGTCCCGACTATAATTGTTTTGGCCAAAAGGATGGATAAAAACTACGACAGCTTCATAAAATATTTTAGTAAATTGAAATTCAAAAAACGTGATGCTGAAACGGTCGCGTTTGCTCTTCTTAAAACTGCCGAGTATTCTTTTAGTAATTTTGATTTGCTCAATTCGTTAAAATTTCTGAGAGAAGTGCAATCGGGCAATGCACTTAAGTATTTCATGAATCACATCCTTGAAAAAATAGATATCATTAACTGGATTAATTCTAACAAGGAATTTTTGTATAACGGTTTACAAATTAAATATTATAACAACTGAGAATGAATTTTAAAGAAACAATAAATAAGTACAAATATTTTTCGGTTATTGCCGGAGTTGCGGAAGATTTGGACTCAAAGGTTTTCATTGTTGGCGGATACGTACGGGATTTGATATTACACCGGGAAAATTCGGAAATCGATTTTACAGTGATTGGAGACGTATTGAGTTTTGTTGAAGAAACTGCAAAACGTTTGAATGTGAAGAATGTTGCCGTTTTCAAAAGGTTCGGAACGGCTCATTTCAAATATGGCGGAATTGATTTTGAATTTGTGGGAGCACGGAAAGAATCGTACAGTAAAAACAGTAGAAAGCCGGAAGTTGCTCCCGGATCATTTGAGGATGATATTAAAAGAAGGGATTTTACCATTAACACATTGGCAATTTCGTTAAATCCGGAAGATTTCGGCGAAGTAATCGACTTATTTAACGGATTGAAAGATATAAATGAGAAATTAATCCGTACGCCGCTCGATCCTTTTGTTACTTTCGATGATGATCCGCTTAGAATTATGCGGGCATTCCGGTTCGCCGCGCAACTTCAATTTTCCGTGGTCCCCGGAATAATGGAAGCGGCGGAAAAAATGCGCGAACGTCTTAAAATTGTTTCGCAAGAGCGTATTACCGATGAATTTCTGAAAATTCTCAAATCACCGAAACCGTCAACCGGTTTAAAATTGTTGTACGAAAGCAAAGTAATGGAAGTTGTATTTCCCGAAATTGCACGGCTCGGCGGTGTGGAGCAAAGAAAAGACCATCACCACAAAGATGTGTTTTTACATACAATTCAAGTTGTCGATAATGTGGCAAAAGTTTCCAGCGATGTCTGGCTAAGATTTGCTGCTCTGGTTCACGATATTGCAAAACCGGCCACTAAAAAATTTGTGGAAGGTACCGGTTGGACGTTTCACGGTCACGAGGAATTGGGAGCACGGATGTTGAAAAAAATCTTTTACCGTATGAAACTCCCGCTTTCCAAATTGCCTTATGTTGAAAAGCTCGTCCGGTTGCATCTTCGCCCGATTGCTTTGGTATCCGATGAGGTAACGGATTCCGCCATCCGACGGTTGATTGTTGCCGCCGGAGAGGATTTGGATGATTTGATTACATTGTGCCGTGCCGATATTACAAGTAAAAATCCCCAAAAGGTTAGCCGTTATTTGGCTAATTATGATAAAGTGATGCAAAAAGTAAAAGATGTGCAGGAAAAAGATAAATTACGCGCTTTTCAATCTCCCGTTAAAGGTGATGTGATTATGAAAGTTTGCAATTTGAAGCCTTCTAGAAAAGTCGGTGAAATCAAAAAAGCCATCGAAGAAGCAATTCTGGAAGGGAAAATAGGTAACAATTACGAGGAAGCATATCAATATTTGTTAGAGATAAAAGATAAATTTTTAACGGAAGAAAAAGAGGGAACCGGCAGCGGTTCCCCTTGAATTTTATTTAAGCAAAGTCGCCGGATTGAGATGCGGCGCTTCGATATCCTTGAAGTATTGAACGGTTCCTACTTTCAATTCGTATGTCGAATCGTCATCGCAAACAATAATTCCTTTCGGGTGCAATTGAAGCGCGCTTACAGTCCACATGTGATTTACACCTTCTTCCACAACTTTTTGAAGTGCACGGGCTTTCGAGTGCCCGGAAATAATTATCATTACTTCATGGGCGTCCATAACGGTTTTAACACCTACGGTTAATGCTGTTTTGGGCACCTTGTTAATATCGCCGTCGAAAAATCTGGAGTTGGCAATAATTGTATCTTTCGTTAATGTTTTCACACGTGTGCGTGAGCCTAACGAAGAGCCGGGCTCGTTGAATGCAATGTGTCCGTCCGGACCGATTCCACCAACAAACAGGTTAATACCGCCGTATTTGGCAATTTTCTTTTCATAATTTTCACATTCTTTATGCAAATCTTTGGCATTACCGTTAAGAATATTAACGTTTTTCTTTTGAATATCGATATGATTGAAGAAATTATGCCACATAAAATAATGGTAACTTTGCGGATGGTCTTCCGGAATTCCGACGTACTCATCCATGTTGAAAGTTACAACGTTTTTAAAAGAAACAACTTTTTTCTTGTTAAGTTTAATCAATTCTTTGTACATGCCCAATGGTGAAGAACCGGTCGGCAAACCCAGAACAAAAGGTTTTTTTGCAGTAGGTTTGAATTCCAAGATTCTTTTGGCAACAAGATTTGCCGCCCATTTGGAAACAAGATCGTAATTGGGTTGGATAATTAAACGCATAGTGTACCTCCTTAGTTATACTTCTTCGGGAAATTCACGCAAAGCTCTTTCGCCTTTTGTGAGTTCAAAAACAGTTTTGAAAATTTTTTCATCCGCAGCTGTAAACTCTACATCGCGGCGGGCCATAACCCTTTTGGCTACTTCCATACACTTATCGAGTTTGTAGGTTGTTAACGACTCGCTGCCGCCCCAAGAAAAAGACGGAATATATTTCGGCGGAAAATCCGCTCCGAAAACATTGCAGCCGACACCCACAACCGTGCCGGTGTTGAACATCGTATTGATGCCGGATTTAGAATGATCGCCCATCGTCAAACCCACAAACATGCTGCCGCTGTCTATTTGCTCATCATTAATAAATACTTTTACGTTACCGTAATTATTCTTTAAATCGCTGTTGTTCGTATCGGCGCCCAAGTTAACCCAGCAACCGAGGTAAGCGTGACCCAAAAATCCGTCATGCTGTTTGTTCGAATACGAATGAATGATCGATTCTTCCACTTCACCGCCTACTTTGCAAACCGGACCGATGCTTGTGTTCTCATAAATTTTGGCACCGACTTTTATTTTTGAACCATCGCCGATGTAACACGGTCCTTCAATTACCGAGTTGGGGAATATGGTAACGTTTTTGCCTATGTAAATCGGACCACCTTCGGCATCGAGTACAACTCCGGGCTTGATTTTACTTCCCTCACCGATAAAGATGTTATCCGGTTCAACCATATTCACTCCGTCGTAAACTTTCCCTTTAATTTTTACTTGTTCATTTTTAGTTAAAAGATTATAATCTTTAACCAATTCCTGACCGTTTTGATGTACAAGGTTCCACGGATATTTAATCACCGTGGCGGAAATTTCTTTTTCAGGTAAATCGAGGGAAGACAAGAATTCGCCGATGTTTCCGGTGTTTTTCCGGGCATCTTGTAATCTGTCGGAGGAAAGTTTGACTGCAATCAATGTCCCGTCTGAATAATATGCGGAATCATTGCCATCGGATTCAAGATTGTTTGCAAATTCATTGTCAACTACAACTCGGCCGTTAATAAAAATCAATTCATCGATATTTTCCGGAATTTCGTTAACCTTGTTGGACGGGAAATTTTGTTTTACACTGTCAATTAAATATTCACGTGTGTGTAAAAGTATTTCTCTGCCGGGAAAGTATCTTTCCGCTTTTTCCTTTAAAGTTAAAATACCGCAACGTAAATCGTAAACGGGTCTTGTGTAAGTTAACGGTTGTAAATTTTTTACTTCGTTATCTTCGAAGATAAAGATTGGTGTGGTCATTTTTTACTCCTGTTTAGGTTGAAAAAAGAAGTAAATATTGCTTGTAAATATAGGGAAATGAAAATTAAAAAGAGGCTTGCATGTCATGTTTTTACAGTTATTTTTTTCTGGATTTTATCCGTGAAAGATGATAAATATTTCGTACCGTACCAAAATCGATTTGCTTTTCTATAACGATCGGTTTAATATTGTTTTTTAATTTTAACAAATTGTAAAAACCGAAGGAAAATTTATGAGTGAAGAATTTGAGAAATTGGAACAAGTAAAAGTACCGGCTCTCGATGAAATACTTGGTAAACCTTTCAAGGTGTTGGACGACGGTTTCATTCGCGTGATCGATTACATGGGGTCCGACCAATCAGTTGTTCAAGCCGCACGGGTCTCTTACGGGAAAGGTACGAAAAAATTAAGACAAGACCGCGGTCTGATTAGATATTTGATGCGCCACAAACACACAACACCTTTCGAAATGTGCGAAATAAAATTTCATATCCGTATTCCGATGGATGCGTGGAGGCAATGGATAAGGCACAGAACGGCAAACGTTAACGAATATTCCACACGTTACTCAATTGCAATCGATTCGGCACAAACAACAAAGCCGGACGAATGGCGGATGCAATCGAAGGACAATAAACAAGGAAGCTCAGGTTATTTTGATGTTGAAACAGGAAGGCAACTGAGCGAAGAGGAACGCAAATTGCAAAATTTGGCGCGGGAAACTTATCAAAAAAGAATCGATTTGGGCGTGGCGCGCGAACAAGCACGCAAGGATTTGCCACTTTCAACTTATACCGAAGCATATTGGAAAATCGATTTGCATAACCTTCTCCACTTTTTACGATTGCGCATGGAGAAAAATGCCCAACTTGAAATAAGAAAATACGCGCAAATTATCGGGCACGAAATTGTAGCCAAGTGGGTTCCGTTTACTTGGGAAGCTTTTCTCGATTATGAAATGAACGCTCAAAAATTTTCCGCAATCGAACTGGAGATCATTAAAAATATTATTTCGGCAAATACGGAAGCGGTTTTGGAAATTGCCGAAAAAGCCGGCTGGCTTAAAGTGAAAGACGGAAGGTTGGTTAAGAATTTGGAACGGATGGAAATGGAAGAAAAACTGGAATTGCTTGGCTTGGAAAAACCCTGGTGAATTACCGTTCGAGTAGAAGGAGTGGGATTGATTATTATCATTGCGGCGGTTTCGAAAAACGGAGTGATCGGTAACAAAGGAAAACTGCCTTGGAATTCAAAAGAAGAAATGGCTTTTTTCAAAAAGACTACAACCGGTTATCCGGTAATTATGGGAAGAAAAACGTACGAATCCCTCGGCAAACCGCTTGAAAACCGTGAAAATATTATCATTTCGAAAAGTATTAATTTGAATTGTAATAATTTAAAATCATTCGATTCTCTCCGGAAAGGAATTGAATATTGCCGGCGGAAAAAGTACGAAAAGGTTTTCATCATCGGCGGCGGGGAAATATTCGAACAAGCAATTGAATTTGCAGGTAAAATATTGATTTCTGAAATGAAAAAGCCGTACGAAGGAGATGTGTTCTTTCCCGAAATCCCTTCCGGTAAATGGAATAAGAAATTAATTGCCGGGTATGAGGATTTTAATCTGTTCGAGTACACTCCAACCGGAATTTAAATAATTTCGTATCTTTACAATCCGGAAATTTAAAAGCTATGAACAAGAATAAAATTAAAATATTGCCATCTAACCTGGCGAACAAAATTGCCGCCGGCGAAGTTGTTCAACGGCCTGCCTCTGTGGTAAAAGAGCTTATCGAAAACTCGATTGATGCCGGAGCAAAAAATATTGAAGTATTCATCAAGCGTGCAGGTAAATCGTTAATCCAGGTTGTTGACGACGGGGTTGGAATGAGCGAAGAGGATGCGGTTCTTTGCATTCAAAGGCACGCAACCAGCAAAATTTCCGATTATAAAGATTTGGAAGCAATTAATACATTCGGTTTCCGCGGTGAAGCGTTAAGTTCAATTGCAGCCGTAAGTTTGTTCGAATTGAAAACCCGAAGGGAAGACGATGAATTGGGAACTTTAATCAAAAACGACGAAGCTTCCGAAATCTTTAAAGAAAAGGGAAGTTTTCCGCAGGGCACTTCCATTTCAGTTAAAAATTTGTTTCACAACACACCCGCCCGCCGCAATTTTATGAAATCGAATGCGACGGAACTGAAACATATAATCGAAACATTTAAAAAATCAGCCATTCCGCATCCCGGAATTTCATTCAAGTTATTCATTGAAGATGATATCGAATTCGATTTTCCCGCCGGAACAATTGAAGACCGGATGATGCAAGTTTTTGCCGATAATATTTTCGATGCCGTTGTTGAAGTTAAGGAAATCACCGATTTTCTTGGGCTCACCGGCTACATTGCCAAACCGACTTATCTCAAAAAAAGCAAAGGCGAGCAGTATCTTTACATCAACAAAAGATTTGTTGTCAACAAATCGGTTAACCACGCGGTTTTTTCCGCTTACGAACATTTATTGGAAAAAGGCGACTATCCATTTTTCGTTTTGTTTTTGTCTCTCGATCCTTCCCGCGTGGATGTTAACATTCACCCCTCCAAATTGGAAGTGAAATTCGAAGATGAAAAAGATATTTATGTTTTTGTCAATTCGGTGATTAAAAAGAGTATCGGATTGTTCGATTTGACGCCCGCAATGAGTTTTGACAAAGACCGGAACGACCGCGATAAATTGAAATTTGAGAACCGGAAAACGGAGCGCAACGATTTTGACGACAGACCCGGATTTCTGTCAAGACCGTCGCCACCCAAAAGGGAAAAACGTGAAAGCATTTTCTCCGAAGATGAAATCGATATGCTGTTCGGTTCGATGGATAAAGAGATTAAAGCCGCAGCACCTGCAGGGGAAGTAACCCACCCATTCGAGGAAAAGAACAAAGAAGTTTACCACACACCGAGCGATGAGCCCGGAACCGGCGGTAAACCCGATTCCCCCTTTTTGGTTTCGCTTCATAACAAATATATTCTTACTCAAATTAAAAGCGGATTGATGATTATCGATCAACATGTGGCTCACGAGAGGATTTTATACGAAAAAGCGCTTAAATCTTTAGAAACGAATTTACCTTTTGCACAACAACTTTTGTTTTCGCAAACAATCCGGCTCGATCCGGCGGATTTCGAATTGGTAAAAGAAATAGAACCTTATTTAACCAGATTGGGTTTCGAGCTTAAATTTTTCAGTAAAAATACTTTGGTGATAGACGGTGTTCCGCCCGATGTTAAAGTTGGTACCGAGGTGGACACTTTGCTGGATATTTTGGATGAATACAGAAAAAACCAGCGTGAGAAAAAACTTGAAACACGGGATAATCTTGCGGCTTCATTTGCTTGTAAAGCGGCTATTAAAGCAGGCGACAGACTTTCCCACGATGAAATGCGTTTGTTGGTCGATCAACTTTTCGCCACTTCAATGCCGTATGTTTGTCCGCACGGAAGACCGATTGTAATCAAAATTCCGCTTGAAGAATTCGACAAAAGATTCGGAAGAACGTAAAATTCAACTTTTGTAGTTAATTTTCAAAATACTTCAACTTATGCTCTGCATTCGTATTCAATTTGAAAATTCCATCGGTTTGTAATAAAAAATGCTATAAAATTGTATAAAAATAACGACAAAGGTGTATCAAAATGAAACATTTTGTCGTTTTTTTCGTATAAATTTTGGAATTCGGAGCCTTTATTATTATTTTTGCACTTCCAAAAAAATTGAGGTGTTTCAGTGAATCTAAAAAATGCATTAAACGAAGAACAACGTGAAGCTGTTGAGTATATAAACGGACCTTCGATGATTGTAGCCGGAGCGGGTTCCGGTAAAACCAGAGTGTTAACCTACAAAATAGCATATTTAATCGATAAAGGATACGAACCTTCTTCCATTTTGGCTTTAACTTTCACCAATAAAGCCGCCCAGGAGATGAAGGAAAGGATTAAAAAATTAATCGGTGCCAAGGCAAATCAATTATGGATGGGAACTTTTCACTCCATTTTTGCCAGAATTTTGAGAGCAGAAGCCGCAAAACTGGGTTACGATTCGAATTTTTCCATTTACGACCGGGACGATTCCGTTTCACTTGTAAACAACATAATGCAAGAATATAACATTAATCACGAATCGTTAACACCGTCGGGAGTTCAACATAAAATAAGTTTTCTCAAAAACCAGATGATTACACCCGACGAATATTTGAGTCACATTGCCCAAACCCCCGTTGAAAAGAAAATAGGCGAGATATTTTTGAATTACAACAAAAAACTCAAAGAAAACAACTCAATGGATTTTGACGATTTGTTATTGAAACCGATTGAGTTGTTTAACAATCACTTGAGAATTTTACAGAAATACAGAAAACAATTCAAATTTATTCTGGTCGATGAATTCCAAGATACCAACAGGGCTCAATACGAATTGCTGAAGTTATTCACTACATCGCGCGTTAAACTTTGCGTTGTGGGCGACGATGCACAAAGCATTTACGGTTGGCGCGGTGCCGATATACGCAATATGCTCGAGTTTCAAAAGGATTTTCCGAAAGCGAAAGTTTTCAGACTCGAACAAAATTACAGATCGACAAAAACAATTCTGGCGGCTGCAGATTCCGTAATAAAAAACAATGCCGATCAAATTAAAAAAACATTGTGGACGAACAACAACGACGGCGAACAGCTGACAATTATCCGTTGCTCCGATGAAAAAGATGAAGCTTTTCAAATTGCAAAGCAAATAAAAAAGGAAGTTTCATCACGCAAAATTTCGTTTAACGATATTGCGATTTTATACAGAATAAATTCCCAATCCAGAGCTTTGGAAGAAGCGCTCCGGAGGGAAAAAATACCTTACCAAATTATCGGCGGGGTGGAATTTTACAGAAGAAAGGAAATTAAAGATTTGATAGCGTATTTGCGCGTGCTGGCAAATCAAAATGATGAAGAAAGTTTATTGAGAATTATGAATTTCCCGCAACGTGGAATAGGCAATACGTCAATTAGTAAAATGATCGCTTTTTCACGTAAGTTGAATATTAATCTCTTCACCACAATGGCGCGGGTTTTTGAAGTGATAGAAGTTAAGGAAAGGATACAGAAAAATGTTAAACAATTTAAATTATTACTGAATAAATACATAGAATTAAAAGACAAACTGTCGTTGCCCGAATTGATGGCGGCTTTGGTGGATGAATTGGGTATTTTGCGAATGTACAAAGAGGAAAACACACCCGAATCGCTTCAAAGATACGAAAACGTTCAAGAATTGCTTGCAGCTATTCAGCAATTCGCCAAAGAAAACAAAGGTGCTACGATTCACGACTTTTTAGCCGAAGTTTCGCTTTTAAGCGGAGCTGATCAATATGATGAAAAAGAAAACAAAGTGACGCTGATGACAATTCACGCCGCAAAAGGACTTGAATTCCCCGTTGTATTCATCACCGGTTGCGAAGAAGACATTTTCCCGCTCAATCCCAAATTCGATTCGGATTCCAAAATTGATGAAGAAAGACGCCTCTTTTACGTTGCAATTACAAGGGCACAGGAAAAAGTATTTATTACTTATGCCCGCTCGCGTTACAGATTCGGTGAAGTTGCATACCAAAGCAAATCGAGATTTCTGGAAGAATTGAATCCCGAAACTTTTACCGAATTGAATAAAGCCGGTTCCAGAAAAGGCGGAAGAAAAAAAGCTTCGTACTACAATGAATTCTACCAGGAAAGTTACGATGATTTTAACCAGGAAAGAAGATCGTTGCGCGTTGGCAGTAAAGTTGTACACGATATTTTCGGGCGCGGCAAAATACTGCAGATTGTCGGTAATGGCGATATGCAAAAAGTTACTGTCGATTTTGAAAACGTTGGCAGAAAAACATTGCTTACCAAATTTGCAAATCTGAAACTTGTTTAGGAAAAACATACACGGAATTTTTAAGCCGGTACATCATATTACCGGCTTTTTTGTTTGCGGTACTATGTATTTATCCCATTTTCTAAAGTTGTCGAGAACCACTCCTCGACAATGTTGTTTTGATTTACTATATTAAATACTTAATAACATAAAGTTAAAGGGGGTGGCGAGGTGTGGACCTCGCCATCAATGGAATGTTTCCGGTTTTGGGTGGGGCATTAGTTTAATGCAATAGGAGCAAAAATGAATACAGATTATTTAGCGCTTATTGCAATTGGCATTTTTGGAACAATAATTCGCTTGATTATTGGTGGAAAAACAGAAGATGAACCTTTATGGATGAAATTGCATGTTTTTGTTGTATATGTTATGATTTTCTTGGGAATACTTGGATTGTTGCTTTTTATTTTAGACTTATTTTAATATTATTTTTAAATTTATTTGATGTAAGTATTCCCACTGCCGTAGAGCTCCACACCTTTACGGAATTTATTGCCGGTATGAAAATACTTAATAAGTTGAACTGCTCCAAGGCAGTCATGGTCACACCGTGACGAATAAAATTTATTTCTATTTTCGTAAATTTGGCAAACACTCAAAGTTATTTCTACTGTTGTCGAGGACCACTCCTCGACAATGTTTTATAGAGTTACTATATTAGAAATTTAATAACATAAAGTTAAAGGGGGTGGCGAGGTATGGACCTCGCCACCAGGGTAAATTAGGAGTGTGTAATGAATAAACAACAAAATAAAATTATTGGTGGTGCTATACTGTTGGTTATTATTGTTTCAGCAATTTTAAGTTATAGCGATGTAATTACTGGAAAATTTGCGGATACTATTATAATGTTTAGTAGTATAATAGTGATAGCTTTATATTTCATATTAAAAAAGTATAAAACCAAATAATAATTAAGTGATGCTTGTGTCACGTCAACTATATAATGTCGGATATAACCGTTTAAGTTTTATAAGCGCATCACCTGTGGTAAAATGATGATTGCATTCGCAATTCGCCTGCCGTAAAGCTCCACACTTCTACGGAATTTCTACTGTTGTCGAGGACCACTCCTCGACAATGTTGTTTTGATTTACTATATTAAAAATTTAATAACATAAAGTTAAAGATGTGGCGAGATGTTACCCCACACCAGTAGTAATTATTTTATTTTGTGCCTCAGTCGATGTCTTTAAAATCTGCACGAGCGGGCAACCAATTCCCCGGGCTCATGAAGTCATCTCCGGAAATATTGTTTAACATAAAGCTTACACGTAAAAAGCAACTCGCATTAAATTATGATAAGGCACGCAAAAAACGGATTTAATAAATATGTAGAATAATAACCGGCACTTTATTATATTTTATTTTATAAAGAAAAAGATTCTAAAAATTGAAAGGGGAATTATGAATAACAATCGTTATAAAAAGGCAAAAGAAGAATATCTTGAAGCCCTAAAAAATGCAAGAACAACAGGCATGAAGTTCACATCCGTCTCCGGTGAAGAAGTAAAAGCCCTTTACACCCCGGATGATGTTGAAGGCAAAGATTATATGGAAGATATTGGTTTCCCCGGGCAATTTCCGTTTACCCGCGGAATACATACAAACGGCTACCGTGGAAAAATTTGGACAATGCGTCAATTCGCCGGATTCGGTACACCGGAAGATACCAATAGAAGATTCAAATACTTATTGGAAAACGGTCAGACCGGTTTATCCGTGGCGTTCGATTTACCGACCTTGATGGGATACGATTCCGATCATGAATTCAGCCGGGGCGAAGTTGGTATTTGCGGTGTTGCCGTTTCATCTTTGGAAGACATGGAAACCCTTTTCGAAGGAATTCCGCTGGATAAAGTATCCACTTCGATGACGATAAACTCTCCGGCTGCAATGATTTTCGCTTTTTATCTTGCAGTTGCCAAAAAGCAAGGGGTCCCTTTTGAAAAACTGCGCGGAACCTTGCAAAACGATATTTTAAAAGAATACATTGCTCAAAAAGAATTTATTTATCCGCCGCATCCGTCAATGAGGATCATTACCGATATGATCGAATTTACAACGGAACATGTTCCGCAATGGAATCCGGTTTCCGTGAGCGGATATCATATCCGTGAAGCCGGCTCGACTGCCGTACAGGAACTTGCTTACACGCTTGCCGACGGTTTTGCATACATCGAAGCTTGTATTGAAAGGGGAATGGACGTGGACAGTTTTGCTCCGCGAATTTCGTTTTTCTTCAACTCCCATCTCGATTTCTTTGAAGAAATTGCCAAGTTCAGGGCTGCGCGCAGAATATATGCAAAGAGAATGAAAAATAAATACGGTGCAAAAAATCCGCGCTCATGGTGGCTACGGTTTCACACCCAAACCGCCGGTTGCACTTTAACGGCGCAACAACCCGAAAACAACATCGTGAGGACTGCATTTCAAGCAATGGCGGCTGTTCTTGGCGGAACGCAATCGCTCCATACTAATTCGATGGATGAAACACTGGCGCTTCCGTCGGAAAAAGCTGTTAAAATTGCACTCAGAACCCAACAACTTCTTGCATACGAAACCGGCGTTATCAATACGGTCGATCCGCTCGGCGGCAGTTATTATGTTGAAGCTTTAACGGATAAAATGGAACAAGGCGCCGAAAAAATATTTGCCGAAATAGATTCACTAGGTGGAGTAATTCCGGCAATTGAATCCGGTTACTTCCAAAAGGAAATTGCCGATGCGGCTTACCGCTATCAAAAAGAATTGGAACGAAAAGAAAAATTTGTAGTAGGAGTAAACGAGTTTGTTGAAGAGGAAGAACAACCGGATATTCCTATTTTACAAATACCACCGGAAGTGGAAATTAAACAAAAAGAAAGATTGGCAAAACTAAGGCGAAAACGTGATAACGCCAAAGTGAAATCTTCACTCGCAAAAATTAAAGATGCAGCGGTACATAACAAAAACCTTATGCCTGTTTTGATTGAAGCTGCCGAAAATTATGTAACACTCGGAGAAATGGTGGATGAATTGAAAGAAGTATTCGGAGTTTATCAGGAAGCATCGGTATTTTAGAAATTAAGCAAACGGATTTTTATGATGAACGGAAAATTGTTTCCAGTGTTATTGTTAATCGGCTTTATCTTTTACGGTTGTTCAACAACCAAAATTCAAAAAGAAGGGGAAAACATTCCGGCAAAAAAATCATTACCTGAACAAGAAATGAATATAGAGGTTCTTAAAATTTACAGCTGGATAAATTTAATGCCCGGCTCGGAACCACGGTTCAACATAAGCGGTGAAATAAAAATAAAACCGGAAAACGGTAACTACACATTGAGCGATTTGCTCTTTACACAAATTAAAATAATACAAAACGGAAAAACCGTTTATTTCATCAAACCAACG
>Ga0256833_1001976_pt1 | contig 14790 bp, 8 predicted proteins | sample 356284metaG_FD_190535 | JGI IMG/M metagenome (GOLD analysis project Ga0256833, IMG submission 190535) | Hydrothermal vent microbial communities from Mid Atlantic Ridge, Atlantic Ocean - 356-284 | ecosystem: Environmental > Aquatic > Marine > Hydrothermal vents | place: Atlantic Ocean: Mid...
GTGATAACTCAGTGGTAAAACCATATCTGCCACATTCAGGTGATCAGGGTATTGCTCACCCTGTACATGGGAATCATCACGTTGCATCAGATAATCGCGTGTCAACATCAATCCTTTGGGATGGCTGCTCTCATAGGTTTTACGCCACTTTTCAAAGGCGGGACCGCTGTAAATATTTTCAGGAATGAGTTTATCGTAGAAATCATATAGAATTTCTTCATCCACCAGAATATCTCGACGGCGTGATTTTGCTTCAAGATTTTCAACTTCTTCAATCAATTTACGATTGTGTTGAAAAAACTCAGCCTTACAGTTGTATTCACCATAAACTAGAGCATGGCGAATAAAAATCTGGCGTGAAACAAGCGCATCAATTGGACCAAAATTAACTCGTTTTCGTGGATTAATGGTGATTCCATAAAGACTACTACGTTCATCAGCCGCCACTTGTGCGGCGCGTTTCTCCCAGCGAGGCTCACTATAATTGTATTTCAGCAGATGCTTTGCTGAATACTCTATCCACTGTGGCTGAATCTTAGCAACTGTGCGCGCAAATAGGCGTGAGGTTTCAACGATCTCTGCCGCCATCACCCATTTAGGCGCACTTTTTCGCAAACCCGAAGCGGGGAATATATAGAACTTTCGATTATTTGCACCCTGATATTCTTGATTTTCTTCTTTAAAACCGATGTTACTTAATAAGCCTGTTAGCAAGCTTTGGTGAATTTGATTGTATTTATCAAGATATTTTTCAGTATCAATGCCTTCTGCCGCCTTTGCTTTGGCGGATATTAGTTTATTCTTTTGCTGTTTTTGTTTAGAACCCATCCCCCCCTTTTTTTCAACTTTTTTAGAGAAGTTAGTCTCTTTAAGGCTCATTCTTAACTGCCGATAGGTTTCATTCCATTCACGCAAACGCATATAAGAGAGGAATTCACGGCGACATAATTTGCGAAGTTGCCCCTGTGATAGCTCACCATTTTTATCATGGTAATAATCCCAAAGGGTTAGCAGGCTAATAAAATCAGACTGATCATTTTTGAAACGGCTGTGTTTTTGATCAGATGCCTGTTGTTTATCCATTGGGCGTTCGCGTACATCCTGAATTGCAAGCGCACTAACAATCACCAAAACTTCATCCATAACGCCCTGATCATTAGCAGCCAATAACATGCGCCCTAAACGCGGGTCAATCGGCAATCGTGCAAGCTCGCGTCCTACTGGTGTGATTTTGATATTGTCACCGCGAGCAGCGGTTACTGCACCCAATTCAAATAACAATTTATAGCCATCACGAATCATGCCTGCATCAGGGGCTTCAACATAGGGGAATTTATACACATCACCCAGATTCAGAGAGGCAAGTTGCAGAATAACTGAGGCAAGATTAGTGCGCTGTATTTCTGGTAGGGTAAATTCTGAGCGTGATAGATAATCATCTTCAGAATATAGGCGAATTGCAATACCATCACTGGTGCGTCCACAACGCCCCGAACGCTGGTTGGCTGAAGCCTGCGAGATTTTCTCGATGGGCAAACGCTGTACTCTTGAACGCCAAGAATAACGTGAAATTCGCGCTAAGCCGGTATCAATAACGTATTTAATTCCAGGAACAGTCAGTGAGGTTTCGGCAACATTGGTAGATAACACAATGCGTCTTGCCCCCGTTGGATGAAATATTTTATTTTGTTCAGCCGATGAGAGTCGCGCAAATAAGGGAAGAATTTCAACACTGGGTTTGTGATGCTTTCTCAAGGCTTCGCTGGCTTCACGGATTTCACGTTCACCCGATAAAAATACTAAAATACCACCAGGAGGTTCAGCCATGAGTTCATCACTGGCATCAACAATCGCTTGAAGCATATCTTTTTCTTTAGCTTCTTCTTTATCCTCTTGCTGTCCTTTGCTAGATTCATCTGGAAGCAGGGAATGATAGCGAATTTCTACAGGAAAGGTACGCCCAGAGACCTCAATAATTGGTGCGTCTCCTTTTCCATTTTGTCCGCCAAAGTTAAAGTGTTTGGCAAACCGTTGAGGATCAATTGTTGCTGAGGTAATAATAACTTTCAGGTCCTTACGGCGGGGCAATAACCAACGCAGGTAGCCAATAATAAAATCTATATTTAAGCTACGCTCATGGGCTTCATCAATGATCAGCGTATCATATTGATTCAGGTAGCGATCATTACGAATCTCTGCCAGCAGGATGCCATCCGTCATTAATTTGATATAACTATTTTCATTTGTATGATCATGAAAACGTACTTTATAGCCCACTACAGAACCTAATTCGGTTTTAAGTTCTTCGGCTATTCGTGCGGCAACACTGCGAGCGGCAATTCTGCGTGGCTGGGTATGTCCAATAATGCCATCAACACCACGACCTAATTCGAGACACATTTTAGGTAGCTGTGTGGTTTTACCAGAACCTGTTTCACCACAGATAATGGTTATCTGATTTTCTGCAATGGTTTTAATAATTTCATCACGTCGATCAGCAACAGGCAGATCAGGATATTCAGGTTTAGGCAGATTTTCTAGTCGTTGCTGTTTCTGCTTTATTGAAGCTGATATTTTATTTTTGATTTTTTTATAAGCATTTTTGTATTGCTCGTCTTGACCGCATTGATTTGTTTTTGCACTATTATTTTTTTTAAGACGTTCGAGTTGACGAACTTCACGCAATAGTTTGAAGCGATGCGAAGCACGGCTTAGTTTCAATAACTGATACAATCGTTTCATGGGAGGGCTTACAATAAAAATGCTAAGAACATAAACACGGGCTATAAAATATATATAAAAAGGGGGGGGATGGGTTACAAAAGGCAACACAATTTGTCGGATTAGTACTCCAACAAGTTTAGATAGATTTAAGCTCGTCTTCCATATTATTTTTATTCTTATCCTGATTTTCGTCTTTTAATATCTGGTCATGAAGTATGCTGGATAACTTATGGTCGCCACAGCCTTGTTCAGAAATTCTATTCTTACCCTGATGCTTTGCCACATACAAAGCATTATCAGCCGCAGTTAATAACATCGCAGGGAAGACTACTTTTTGTTCACTCTCTGATTCTTTATCACTTGTTGCCGTATCCCAAGTAGGCTCACAGCATGAAACACCAACACTCACCGTCATTATGCCGTAGTCAGATTCAGGAAAGTCGATATTGAGAGCTTCAATTTTTCTGCGCAAACGCTCTGCGAGCATCGTAGCATCCACTTGTTTTGTGGCAGGTAGTAATACCACAAATTCTTCACCACCGTAGCGCGCCGCAAAGTCAGCGGGACGATTGGTAATAGAAGCTAGTGCGCGCGATATTTCTCTAAGGCATTCATCACCACGTTTATGACCATTTACATCGTTGTATAACTTAAAGAAATCAATATCAATAATTAATAGTGAAATTGGCGTTTTTGCACGCATTGCTCTGCGCCATTCATCTTTAAATTTACGTTCAAAATGACGACGATTTGCCAATCCAGTCAATTGATCAGTATCAGCCAGTTGTTGTAAAGTAATGCTATTTTTTTGCAGATCAAATAACAAATGATAAATAAAGCTTGAAGCTAGTAACAAGGTTATTCCTAGAATAATGGTTGCTATAGAAAGCAAATCATAACCCGGCTGCCTAGTTAGAATAAGCATAATAGTAATAGGAACAAGAGTAACCAACACCTGAAAAACATAGGCAAGGCGCGAGGCAGCTAAGGTTGGTATGGCTACGAGTAAAACGCTAAACAACAGCATTATCAGTAAAATTAGATGAGGATATTCATTGGGGAAAAACACCACGCCTGCCGAACCCCAGATTGTACTCAGCAAAACGGTAAAAAAAACGTGCTTATTTGCCCAACTAGCTAATTCTGTCTGAGAATATTGATGGTGGTATTTAAAATTAAAGCCAATGACGTAGCGAGCTATACTTAAGGAAATAATTAAGCCAAGCCAAAGCAGTAAAAATAAATATTTTTCTGGTAGGTGCGTTGATAGAAAGAGGAATAGAATGCTAGCAAGCACTATATTACTCCAAACTCCCAATGCCTTATTTTTAAAGAGGTAAATTATCTGCCCCTGCATCAGGCTAGGAATCAGCTTATTCTCACTAAACCCCAATGCATTTCGATCATTCCCTAATCTGGTCACAAGTACTCCGAATTATTTCTTTAGCCGAATTAACCTTGGTTTATGCCCTAATTTTTCAGCTTTCTTTTTCCAACGATTAGCGGTAACTTTATCTAATGTACCCGCACTAATACGATACCACAAACGACCACTAATTTTCTTTTTTTGTATACTTGCTTTTACGCCTCGCTTTAATAATGCACGAAGTGCAATATTTGCGCTACTTTTACGCTTGAATGATGCAATTTGTAGATAGTATTTGCCCTTTCCATTTTTCTCAGAAGCCTTGTTTTTACCCTTAGCTTTGCTCTTAGTAGCGGCATTTGTTTTAGGCTGTTTTTTTACTGCACTAACCTGCGCAGTACCTACTCTATCTCTAGCACTATCTCTAATATCTATTGCTTTAACAGAACCAACAGGCACATTAAGGTTTGGTAAAACGGCATAATAGCTGAAATTTGTATCAGATTTTTTGTTTTCAGGTTGCTGATTTCTGTTAGCCTCATCAACTAATGAAAGATTTTTCATCGGTGCTTGTGTAGAACCGCCTTGTGCAGAATTAGCTTGTGGCGATGCTTGACCAGTAGAAGAGGAAGCAAGCTGATTCGGATCAGGACGTTGATTAAGTTGCCCCTGTTTTATGAGTCGTTGTTCAGATGCCTGCGTCATTTCCGTAGCACTGAGTGTTCTATTTGTATTTAGATTTGAGAAATAATACATCCCTAAACCTACGAGCAACCCGATGACTATTCCTGAGAACATCCAAACAATACCGCTTCCACCCACAAAGTCCGTATCTAGTGATTCAGTTTTTTTAAAATCCTTGTACATTTCTCTCTTCCATTTTTAATTAACTGAGATATTCATTCATCACAAGCCACGTTGACTCGTATAAAAATATTATAACGATCTCAATCTGATTATTTTCTCTTAGCCCTTAGATTGACTTTTATATTGACATTTAGTTCCACAAGAACAATATAATATTGCCATTATTCTCTTATACTTACAAGGTTATTTTAATCCAATATGACAAATAGGATATAACTTATTAATACCATTATAAAAAATCAGTAGGATCGACATCTATACTCCAGCGAACACCTCCTGTCTTTCTAAAAACTAGCAAATGAGCTAATGCTTCCTTTAAAATATGGTGCAAAAGTCCTCGTTTTGGTGCTGAAAGTAATAGCTGAAAACGATAGCGATTTGCTCTCTTTGCTAAAGGAGAAGCAATCGGTCCCAATAAAACAATCTGATTTTCATTTTGAGACTTGCTTAAATTATCTAATAGTTGTTGTAATAATTGCTGCAATACTGCCTGCAACTTATCCAAAAACTTATAACCTGCTTCAGCACGGTCACAACTAACCCGTATAAGTGCCTGTGCTCCATAAGGTGGGTAGTTCCACAAATGTCTTTCGTTCAGTATATTTTTGCTTGTTTGATAATACCCTAGTGATAATAAATTTAATAATAAGGGGTGCTCCGGTTGTGAACTTTGCAATACCACTCGTCCTTTAACTGCCCCTCTTCCGGCTCTACCTGCCACTTGTATGATTTGTTGAGCAAGTCGCTCATGTGCTCTAAAGTCCATACTAAACAAAGCTTGATCAATATCTAAAATTCCTACCAATGTTAAATTGGGAAAATCATGCCCTTTGGTGAGCATCTGCGTTCCAATTAAAATAACAGGCTCACCACTATGTACCTGCCTCAGCTTTTTTTCTAATGAGCCTTTTCGTGAAGTACTGTCTCGATCAATACGAACTACTGGAGTTTTAGGAAAATGAGTATTTAATACTTGCTCAATGCGTTCTGTCCCCTGCCCCTGTGTAGTTAGCCTATCACTGCCACATTCAGGGCAAATAGGTTTCACTAGCTCTTCTTTTCCACAGTGATGACAAATTGTTTTGTGTGCCGCTGCATGGTAGGTCATTCCAATATCACACTGCTGGCAAGCTGCATGCCAACCACATTTTGGACACATTAAAATGGGTGCAAAACCTCGGCGGTTTAAAAACAGCATGACTTGCTGCTTGTTTTCGATATGCTGATGAATTTCTTTCATTAGCAAACTACTAATACCTGCATCAAGAGCTAATTGGCGGGTGTCGTGAATCACCATTTGAGGTAATAAGCGCTTGCCTGGCCTGCTATTTAAGCGCAAATACACATAGCCTTGATGCTCTACATTATGCAAAGATTCTAGCGAAGGTGTTGCACTACCCAATAACAGCGGAATGCCAAGTTGATTTGCTCGTTTAATCGCCATATCACGACCTTGATAGAGAAACCCCTCCTGCTGTTTGAAAGAAGGGTCATGCTCTTCATCAACAATAATCGCACCTAGATTTTTCATCGGTGTGAATACAGCTGAACGAGTTCCAATAACAATATTGATCAAGCCTGTTTTTGCGCCTAACCAGTTTTGCAGACGTTCTCCAGCACTCAAACCTGAATGCAGAGAAATAATATTCAAATCTGGAAAATGCTCTTTAAAACGATAGAGAAGCTGTGGTGTTAAGCCAATTTCGGGGACTAATACCAATACTTGCTTAGCATTTTTTAGAATGTCTTCTATAGATCGTAAATAAACCTCAGTTTTGCCACTACCAGTAATTCCATGCAATAGCACAGGTTTAGGTTTTTCCTTTTGAAAAGCTACATTGATAGCATCTACACATTCCGCTTGTTCTTTTGTTAGCTCTATTTGTTGCTTTGCAGGAATAGAAGGCTGTATGTTTTGTGTTATCGCTTCATCATCTATCTCGCGTCGCTCAACAAGGTCTTTTTGTTCAAGTTGCCTAAGGATATTTCTCCAGTTATTACCCATTGCAAGCTGTAATTCTTGTCTGCCATACTCCCTATTTTTTAATAGTTGCAGTAGAGCAGATTGTTTAGGGGAGCGTTTTAAGGCATCATCTTTTAAAGAATAAGCAACTTTACTGGCACTCCACAACTGGGTTTTAGGTAGTTGCCGACCTTTGCGCAAAGCAACTGGTAAGGCATGAAACAAAACCTCACCAAGGGGATAAAAATAATAATGACTTGCCCATTTTAATAAAGAAAGCATTGAATCATCAAACAATGTTTTCTTATCAATTAGCTCAATAACAGATTTTAGTTTTTCAAACTCACTCTCTACATCTGTTTCAACAACAATAGCAGTAATTTGTGTATTCCCTAAAGGGACTTTAACCCTGGTGCCTACACAAGCTGCGGTTGAAAGACCCCAATTATAATCCAGCAACTTATAAATAGGTCTCTGAATGGCTACTCGAACCACCTGATTGGTTTTTTCTATCATTAAAACCTGCTACCGTTTGAAGTCTGGTTTGATAAAAGAGTATATACCCATCCCCCCCCTTTTTTTGTATTTTTTAGTAACAGTAGGGATTAAAAGAAAGAATACAAAGCTGTGGATAACTTTGTGGATTAAAGTAGTAAAACTAAACTAAGTTGCTGTATTTTAGCAATAAAAAAATAGTCCACAAGAAAATCAAAATTTTCTCTTAATTATTAAATATCAGTATGTTACGTCGAACTCATATGAAAAAAGATACTATTCAGATGTTATCTTAGACTTAGCACTCGAAAGTAAAATAGTCTGTGAATAACAAACAAAAGAAAAGCCTCATTGTAGAGGCTTTCCTGAAAAATCAAGAATAAAATCTTCCTGATTTACAATAAAAATGCTTGTTTTTTTACAACTCCTTTAGACTAGTAACAAGATCATTCGCCACAGCTTGTCCATCACCATAAAGCATTCGAGTATTGTCTGCAAAGAATAGATGATTTTCAATTCCTGAGAAGCCTGTTCCTTTGCCTCGTTTAACGACAATTACATTTTTAGCATAATCAGCATTCAAAATTGGCATTCCATAAATAGGACTATTTGGATCAGTTCTTGCCGCTGGATTTACCACATCATTAGCACCAATCACTAACACCACATCTGTAGTTGGAAATTCATCATTAATCTCATCCAAATCATAAATAATATCATAAGGAACACCCGCTTCTGCCAACAGCACGTTCATATGTCCTGGCATACGCCCAGCAACAGGATGAATAGCAAATTTAACCGTAACACCACGTTCTTGAAGCTGCTTTGTCATTTCCCAAACTTTATGCTGAGCCTGTGCAACTGCCATACCATAGCCAGGTATAATCACAACTTTTTCGGCAAAAGCCATCATCACTGCAACATCCGTAGCATCTATTTCTTTCATACTACCACTAGCTACGGCAGCCTCACCGCCACCACCATCTCCGAAGTTGCTAAATAATACATTGCTGATAGGACGATTCATTGCTTTAGCCATTAATTGCGTTAACAATGTTCCCGCAGAGCCAACCACGATACCTGCAATCATCATAGCTGGATTGCCTAATACATAGCCTTCAAAACCTACGGCAAGACCAGTCAATGCATTATACAAAGAAATAACTACTGGCATGTCTGCACCACCAATAGGCACAGTCATCATTACACCAAAGAACAGTGCTAACACAAAAAATACGGTTAATGTTGTTAGCGCATATTGATTTCCACTAAGAACAATTGCCAAGCCTATCGTGACGACCACAACAAAAACCAAGGCATTTACCCATTGCTGCATGGGAAAACGAATAACACCACGCATTAAGCCCTGTAATTTAGCGAATGCAACCAATGAACCTGAAAAAGCAACCGTACCTATTAATGCACCCAATACAGCCAAGCTCTGCATAGTGAAACTCATTGGCTCTAATTTAATTAGCTCAACTGCCGCAATGGCGGCTGCCGCACCACCACCCATGCCATTATATAATGCGATCATTTGTGGCATATCTGTCATGGCAACTTTTTTGCCACTCACATAGGCAATGACACCACCAATAGCAATCGCTAGAGTGATCCAGAGATAATTCTGATTAACATCATGATGGAAATAGGTAATTAATGTCGCCATTACCATACCAATACCTGCCCAGACAATACCCCGTCGCGCAGTTATAGGTGAACCCATTTGTTTCAAGCCTAGAATAAAAAGAAATGCACCAATAAAATAAACAATCTGAATAATTAAATTCATATCCATTATTAATGCCCTCCTTTTTTACTGCTATTCACATTCTTCTCACTAGGTTTAAACATCTGTAACATACGCTCAGTAACGACATAACCACCGACTGCATTTCCAGCAGCAAGGAGAACAGCGATAAAACCGATGATAATTTCGGCCATGTTATCAGGGTCAGCACTTCCTAGTACAACCATCGCACCGACTAAAACAATTCCATGAATAAAGTTAGAACCAGACATCAGTGGGGTGTGTAAAATAACGGGGACTTTAGAGATAAGCTCATAACCCGTTACCGCCGCTAGCATAAAAATATAGAGTGCAACAAATCCTTCCATAATTAATTCCTTTAGTTTTCCCCAATCGTCTTATTCAAGAGTTCAACAGTTTTTTCGTGCATAACTTCGCCATCTTTAGTTAACAATGCACCGATAACAATCTCATCTTCAAATGCTGGATCGTATTCGCCCTTATCATCAATTAACAACTGCATAAAATTGAATAGATTTTTAGCATACATTTCACTGGCATGAACTGGCACTTGGCTCGCTACATCTAAAGGTGCATGAATAATGACATCACCATGTGTAATGGTTTTTCCTGGCTGAGTAAGCGTACAGTTGCCGCCGCCTTCTGCGGCTAAATCAATAATCACTGCTCCTGCTTTCATGCCATCAACGGTTTCCTCAGGAATGATTTTTGGAGCAGGTCTACCAGGAACAGCCGCTGTTGTGATTAACACATCAGCCTGTGCGATAAATTCTGCCAGTTCTTTTTGCTGTAATTCACGCTCGATAGTTGATAACTCACGCGCATATCCACCATCACCAACAGCAGAAATTGATAGCTCAATCGCTTTCGCACCAAGTGATTCAATCTGCTCTTTAGTTTCTGGTCGCACATCATAAGCTTCAACCACTGCCCCCAAGCGTTTTGCTGTAGCAATTGCTTGCAAACCTGCAACACCAACACCAATAACAATAACTTTAGATGGTCTAATTGTACCTGCCGCCGTAGTCAACATAGGGAAAAATCGTGGTGCAATATCAGCTCCCATAATTGCCGCTTTATAACCAGCAATGGCAGCTTGAGAGGATAAAACATCCATAGACTGAGCACGTGAAATTCGCGGTATAAGCTCCATCGCAAAGCTAGTGATTTTCTTATCCTGCAAAGCTTTAAGCATTGCAATATTATTGTGCGCCATCAATGTACCAATAAGCACCGTGCCATCACGCATCAATTTTATTTCATCTGCTGTAGGTGCTTGAACCCGCCAAATAATATCTGCACTTTCAGAAAGCTGTTTAGCATCAGCGACCATAGTCGCCCCTTCAAACTGGCTATCGGGTATCAAGGCGGACTTTCCCGCACCCTTTTCAACAAAAATCTGCACGCCAAGCTTGCTCAAACGCCCAATGACGAATGGATCTATCGCTACACGACGTTCACCATTAGCAGTCTCGCGTGGAATACCTAATTTAATTGGCATAGAAACTTATCCCCTGTGTATTTTCAAGTGACACATCTTAAAGCTAAAAACCGATAAGGTAGCTATAATAAATAATATAAGAATGCAATCACCAAGATAATGAGAGCGCGTACTTTAACAGAGACTCACATAAAATGGGAATACCCGTTATGATAAATCATGCGCTGATAGTGATACTAACCCACCCCCCCCTTTTTTTACATATTTTTTATAATATTCATTTCTCACGGATTCAGGAGAACTCTAATTCAGAAGACTCAGTAGCGACTATGCCTCATCAGCCAAACTAATAAAAGCATCCCTACACCCATAACAATCGCCGCGAGTATTAGCGGCATATTATAATTCCCCGTTGATTCAGCAATAACTCCCGACATAGCAGGCGCGATAATCTGTGCAACACCATAACTTAAGGTTAATTTTCCCATTGGTTTGGCAGGTTTTGTGGGGAAGAATTTGCCAACCATTGTCAGCATTAAACTCACAATACCAATAAAGGTTGCGCCAAAAAGAAAACCGCTCAGTAATACACCCGTTAAACTACTATCAAAAGCAGGAATAATAATACCAATGATATTTATCCCATAAGCAACAAACAATGCTTTAAGCTCACCAATTTTTCGGGCAATTCTATCCCAAATAATACAGGCAGATGATGCTGCCAAACCTGTCACCAACCACACTAAATTACCATTCCCCTGCAAGGCGGGTTGCCTATCAACAATAGCAACTAAAAAGGTGGCACTAATCACATAACCAAAACCAGCACAAAAATAAGCAGCAAACAATAAACGCATCCAGCTTTTTTGTGGTGGATTATCTGCCAAATTATTGCTGTTATTCGCTAATGAAAAATCATCAGGACGTGGTAGCCAAAACCAAGCAGGAACAGCCAATAACACACCCACAACAGCAAAAATTTGCCATTGCTCAACCCAGTTAAAGCTCTCATATAAAAGCATGGTGACAGCCGCACTAACCGCAATCCCCATCCCTAGCCCACCAAAATGAATACCTAATTCGGGGCGATGTCCATGTCGTAACATCCAGTTTAAAATTAATCCAGAACCAATTAGCAAACCCGCCGCACTAGATAGCCCTGCAAAAAAACGCATGACAGCCCATAAAATATAATTTTCTGCCAGAGCCATACCTATCGTTGACAAAATCGCCACAATCAAACCAATACGATAAAGTGTATCTTTTAATTTTAAATCACTAATTGATGCCGCTATCAGCGCACCCAACATATAGCCCATATAATTTATCGTTGCCAACCAACCACCCGAGGCATTATTAAGAAATGTCTCATTGAGCATAGTAGGCAACAAAGGCGTATACGAGAAGCGCGCAACGCCCATTGTTAAAATCAAGCTAAAAAGCCCTGCAAGCATAACTTTTAAAGGAGGTGAATCTTGTTTCATTAGTAAACCTATTAGTATTAATACCAATGAATTATAATGCTTATTTTAGTAACTACTCAGCTTACTTCCTTATTTGTCATATTTTCGCATCGGAAGTGTTCCACCAACCACTTCCGTCTTTAAATACGGCAAACAAGAAAGCTGTTATGATATATTCCTGAATCCGTGAGGTCACTACGGCACAGGGCGCAAGCTATTGATTCATCACAGGTTTAAAAAATACCCGCTTAACCAACGGGTGAAGCTAATATTTAGTGAGCTTCCCATCTGCGCTAGCAGGTGGTGAACTCAATTATGCAGAGCTTTTTAAATCCCGTGCTAAACCAATATCTTGCGCTCTGTTATCCGCATTGACCTCACGGATTTAGGATATTTTTATAATTCTCCACCATCTTCAAAATGCCAACTAAAATTATCAATAATTTGTTGTCTTGCAGCAGAGCTACTAGCACTATATTTTGTATCTCCTACGCTAAAACTAATATTATTTGAGAGTTGTAAATTACTCCAAGCGGTTAGCAATTTGTCATAATTTTGTGTAGAAAAGGATGTATTAAATAATAATTTATCCATGCCTTTATCAACAGCATTTATCACTTTAACTTTACTCACATCCCAATTACTAATATCCTGATTAAATAAAGTAGCATAGCTAAACATATATGACATATTTATAACCTTACTAACATCCCAATTTGCTAAACTTTTATTAAATGCTCTTGCATGACTAAACATAGAACTCATATCTGTGACATTGCTCACATCCCAGCTACTAATATCTTGGTTAAAAGCAGTGGCTCCTGAAAATAAACGCTCCATACGAGTTATTTTGCTAACATCCCAATTGCCTATCGGTTGATTAAAACTTGTAGCATGATTAAACATATCTTTTATTTCAGTGACATTGCTCGTATTCCAATTGCTTATATCTTGATTAAAGCTAGTCGCAGACATAAACATACCAAGCATATTGGTAACTTTGCTAACATCCCAATTTCCAATATCCTGATTAAAGCTTTCTGCGGCATAAAACATTAAATCCATTGTGTTAACATTACTAACATCCCAGTTACTTATATCAGCATTAAATTTATGTGCCTCCCTAAACATCTCACTCATATCTGTAATATTACTCACATCCCAATGACTAACATTCTGATTGCTAAGATCAGGGTCAAATGAACCTCTAAAGAACATTTTGTTAGCACTTGTAACCTGAGAAAGGTCTGGCTTATCTACAGCAGAAATTTTTAGGTTTCTTGCAAATGTAAAAGACGATGCCATAGAGCTCCACCTTTGTGTTCCCCACTGTTCGATTTCTGTCACTCTCTTAGTTATGATATGTGGAAACAATCCAGAAATGGTTACTCGGTATTCTCCTCGTGCATTGTATTGACAGGTATATGAGTATATTTGATGTGTTGCTTCATTAATACCGTCACTATCACAATCAACATTGTAGTCATACTGCTCAGTATTAACTGAACCAGCCATAATGGTGAATTTTTCTTCTGAATGACAGCCAGTGGGCATTTGACAAGTACTTACATGAGAATCAATTTTTAGGATTAAAGGGCGCTCATTTGATGAAGAGGCATCAATAGAGAATTGTGAGCCATTACTCCAGTTGCTCCAAATTCCATTTTTATGGCTTCTTACCCACCAAGTTCGTTTATCATTGTGTATCAATTGAGGATTAGCGGGAGTAAAAGAACATTGGCTTGCCTGACAATTTGCCTGAGCAGTCGTGACATCATACAACTGCCAATCATTTTCAGCTACGCTTTCCAAACCAAATTGATAACGATCTGCACCATTAGCAACACTCCATATAAAGGTTGGATGTGTTGTTGTAATTACTCCTACTGGAGCAATTGGACTTGCTTCTGTATGAGTATTTGAATCATCTACATATTTAAACACAAATGCTTTTGACCAATCATTCCATTGACCAGCAATTTTGGCTTGAACCCACCAGACCTTCTCATCACCATTAAGCAATTGAAGATCATTTGGTGTAAATGAACATTTGTGCGTTATTGTATTACAAGTGTTTGGCTCATCAACAATCACATACTCCTGCCAATTCTGTTGTGTTTCTGTATCCTCAAAACCAAGACGGTAATGAGTCGCTGTTGGAATGGCAAGCCATGAAAATGTAGGAGAGCTATCATGAATGATTCCAGTAGGCTGATAAAAGCTTGAAACACTAACCTTTGCTCTATTAAATTCAGGATGCCCTGTTGAAGAAGATACACCGCTTGAACCACCACAAGCAGTTAAAACAGCCATTGTAAAAGTGAATAAGATATTAAAACGAAAAGCACGAGTGTAAATCATTTGAATTGTCCTTTATTTTTAGGATTAACCTGAATCCGTGAGTCCAATACAGATAGCAGGGGATAAGATATTGGTTTAGCACGGGATTTAAAAAGCTCTGCATAATTGAGTTCACCATCTGCTAGCGCAGATGGGAAGCTCACTAAATCTTAGCTTCACCCTTAGGTTAAGCGAGTATTTTTTAAACCCGTGATGAATCAATAGCTTATTCACTGTGCCGTAGTGGACTCACGGATACAGGATTAAGAAATGAAAACTACAAACAATAATTTTACCCATTCTGTCTGCCCTGTTTGAATCATCTCAATCAAGAATCACTATGCCTCTCTTGAAATAATC
>Ga0256833_1001977_pt1 | contig 14789 bp, 12 predicted proteins | sample 356284metaG_FD_190535 | JGI IMG/M metagenome (GOLD analysis project Ga0256833, IMG submission 190535) | Hydrothermal vent microbial communities from Mid Atlantic Ridge, Atlantic Ocean - 356-284 | ecosystem: Environmental > Aquatic > Marine > Hydrothermal vents | place: Atlantic Ocean: Mid...
TCTTCCATCATGCCTGCGGTGCGGCTGTCTCGATAATGGTAAGGATTGCCGATGAGCGTATCCTGTGCGTCCAACAGCCCAAAATCCACGCCCCAGGCGTCAAGGCCCAGGCTGACCGGATGATGGGAAGCCGCCGCCCGCAGCCCATGCAAAATCTCAGTCCACAGGCCCAGAATGTTCCAATGCAGGCCCGAGGGCAGCGGCGCCGGGCCGTTGGCGAAACGATGCAGCTCGGTGATCTCCAGCCGATCATCATCAAGGACGCCCAGCAACGCCCTTCCGCTTGATGCGCCCAGGTCAAAGGCCAGATAGTTCATTATGAGAAGCTTCCTCGGAAAAAGGCGTCAAAGCGTTCAAACGATGATCACGTCAACGCCGCGCTCCCGCACCTTTTCGATCATATCGGCGGGGGCGGCTGCATCTGTGATGATGGCGTTCACTTGATCCAATCGGGCGAAGGTGGAAGCGGCGATGCGCCCCCATTTGCTGGCGTCGACGACGCCGACCACCTGGCGACAGAGCGAGACCATCTCGCGCTTGGTTTGCACTTCGCCGATATTCACGTCGGTCAGCCCCTCCTCGATGGTCAGGCCGCGGGCGCCGAAAAAGCCGATGCGAATGTGAATCTCCTGGATGATGCCGCAATCCAGCGGCCCGATCAGCGACAATCCCTCGCGACGCACGCTGCCCCCCACCAAAATGGTATGGATGTCGGGATAGGCCAACAACGACATGGCGATCTTCAGGCCATTGGTGACGACTGTCACTTCACTCATGTTTTTGAGATGCGGCACAATGGCCTGAGCGGTGGTGCTGGCGTCCAGAGCGATGGTGTCGCCATCCTGAACCATGCTCGCGGCCATTTTGCCGATCTCCGATTTCTGGGCGGCGTTGAGCTGCATCCGCACTTCATACGATAGATCGGGCAAGACGAAAGCGATGATCGCGCCTCCTCGCACTCGCTGGATCAATCCCTGATTACTCAGCGCCTGCAAATCTGCGCGAATGGTTACCTCCGACACGCCGAAACGCTGGCTCAATTCCAAAACCGAAAGTTGTCCCGATTCTTCAAGCGCTTCGATGATGGCCTGTCGGCGTGAAGTCAAACTGTGGTCCTTTCCCACGACAAAGATCCTGTACGAATGATGAATTTGCTATGAGTGCGTCCTATTTCAGTTGGAGGTTAACGTCTGCCGCCTCCGCCTGGGGCTGATAGGCCCAGGCTCAGGTGCGACGCACTTCCGAAGTGCATCGCACCTCGCTAAAGCGCCTTACTCAAATGCGTCGTATCGCCACTACTGAACACTGTAACTGCTTACTGCTTACTGCTTACTGCTTACTGGATACTGCACTTATAATGTCGGACAAAGACGCAAGAACGCCTCCAACTCGTTTAGGACGCACCCATTTGCTATCTGGTCGCCTGCTGGCGCGGCAGGCGACGCATACGACGGGCAGCGGCCCCGGCGGGCCAGTCACTGCACAAAACATCCTACCAAAGAATCTCTTTTGTTGTCAAGTTGTTTCGAAAGAAATCAAAGGCAAATCAAAAACGAAAAAGAAAGTTGTCGGCAGGGATGCGAAGCATCGCAGCCAGGATATTGCCGCCCTGCCCGAGCGTAGAATGCTACACGATTCTTTCCTGTCGGGAATGCGTGGGAATGGCGGCCGGGATCACGCCCTTGCGATAGGGACGCGGCAACAGGCCCGCCTCCTCGATGATCTCCGCCACCAGCTCCTCCTGACGGTAGGCCATTACATGCACGCCCGCCACGCCCTCGATCTCCTTCACCTGCTGAATGATCTCGATGGCGATCTTTTTGCCCTCGGCCTTCTGCCGCTTCTTGGGCGTCTTCTTCAACCGATCCACGATAGCGTCGGGGATGACCACGCCCGGCACTTTGTTGCGCATGAACTCCGCGGTCCGGGCCGAACGCAGCGGCCCCACGCCCACCAGGATGAAGACCTTCTCATGCAAACCCAGGTCGCGCACCCGTTGCATGTAGGCCGAGAAGCGCGGCGTATCAAAGCAGTATTGGGTCTGGATGAATTCAGCGCCCGCAGCGATCTTCTTGGCCAGACGCAAGGGGCGCCACTCATAGGGCGGTGCGAAGGGGTTGGCGGCCGCCCCCAGGAACAGTCTCGGCGGCGTGGTGATTTTGCGTCCGCTGAGGAACACGCCCTCATCCCGCATGATGCGGGCCATGCGCAGCAGTTGGATGGAATCCATGTCGAATACCCGTTTGGCCTGAGGCTGATCGCCATTGGCGACATCATCTCCGGTGATGAACAGCACATTGCGCACGCCCATGGCGGCAGCGCCCAGCAAATCGCCCTGGATGGCGATGCGGTTGCGATCCCGGGCCGCCACCTGATACACCGGCTCGTAGCCGGCGCGGGTGAGCAAGGCGCAGATGGCCACGCTGGACATGTGCACATTGGCGCCCGAAGCATCCACCGCATTGATGCCGTCACACACCTGCGAGAGCACGATGGCGGCCCGATAGACATCGTCCGGGTTGGCGCTGTCGGGCGGATTCAGCTCCGCTGTCACGGCGAAACGCCCGTTGCGCAACACCCGCTCCAGTCTGCTTTCCGTTCGATATTTTATCTGGGAGCTCACGATTTTCCTTCCTCAACCGTTGCATAAAAGTAAGGCTTGAGCGCCAGTGCGTCATCATGATTCGTCACCCATCCCCGCGGATGCTCCTGATCTCGCCCCGTCATCATGTTGAGCCACGAAGATGAATTTGCCAACCGCCAGTTGTGGGGAGGCGTGATCATCAGGAGCTCGTAACCGTATGTCGGCATCCGCCGGGCGCCTTCCCACGCCTGCACCCACACACATTTCATCTCCGGCAGCACCTCGCAATGGCCGTTGCTGCGCACGCCGCCGCAGGGGCCATTGCGCAGATTTTTGGGACAAGTCATGGGGCACGCCATGCCTGTGCTGTGCAACACACATTGTCCGCACATTTGGCAATGGAACATCGGGCCTTTGGTGATCCTCTCGAACCACACGAAGAAACGCTCGGTGACGCCGCCAGGCTTGAGCCAGCGCCTGAACAGGGAAACAAACCACACAGTAAAGTCATAAACGACTTCCAAAAAGTGTGGATAACGGTGAACAATATCGTGAATCATCGGAGTCTCGTAAAATGAGAAACGCCAGGGGAGATGACGGCTCAGCCAGTGCGGCGAGGGCGGCGACGGGAGCGACGGCGGGAGCCGCCTTCGGCCTCAGTCGGTTTCGGACGATTGGCCATGATCCAGGCTGCGCAGTTGTCATCGCGCCCCATCAGCGCATCCGCCGCCTTGATAGACATCATGATCTCGGGCTCCAGAGGATTGGTGATGGCGCTGGTCATGCCCGCGGCGATGGCCATAGCTACAAAAGCGGCGTTCAGAGCCTTGCGATTGGGCAGTCCAAAAGAGATGTTGGACGCGCCGCAGGTGACGTTGCAGCCTAATTCATCATTGACCATGCGCACGATCTCAAACAACGTCTTGGCCGATCCCGGCACCGCGCCCGCGGGCATGGCCAGGGGATCGATAAGAATGTCCTCGGGCGGAATGCCGTAGCGCTCCGCTCGCTTCACGATCTTTTTGGCCACTGCGAAACGCTCTTTGGCGTCGTAGGAAATGCCGTTCTCATCATGCGTGATGGCGATGACCACTGCGCCCCGCTCCGCCACCAGGGGCAGGATTGCTTCCATGTGCGATTCCTCGCCCGTCACCGAGTTGACAATCGGCTTGCCCCAGGCGGCTTTCAATCCCGCCTGCAACGCCGGGATCACCGAGGAGTCGATGCAGATGGGCGCATCCACCACCGCCTGCACCTGTTTGATGGCCTCGACCATGATCTCCGGCTCCACCTCGTTGGCGTTGGCCACGCCCATGCCCGCATTCACGTCCAGGATGTGCGCGCCCGCAGCAACCTGAGCAATGGCGTCATTGACGACGCGGGAAAAATCTCCGGCCAGCATCTCCGCGGCCAGCTTCTTGCGTCCGGTGGGATTGATGCGTTCGCCGATGATGACGAAGGGACGGTCTGGCCCAATGATCACGGTCTTCGCGGGGGATTTGACGATTGTTTCTGCCATGGTGATTTCTCGCTATAAATGAATTGATTGGGAGTGGAAATTGGTTAATTTGATGAGAATTTGGATCAACTGAAAAAAGATTGATCTCACGCAAAGTCACAAAGCCGCAAAGAAAAATACCAGGATTTCGCCAAGAAAAATCGGCTGAAACCCCATCATCTTTGCTGTTTTCTCTGTCGCCGCTGTTGATTCCGGCCTTTTTTCAGGAGGGCCATGCTTTCTTTTTCTGTTTCTGTTGGGGGTGCGTCTCCGATCAGTTGCGCTGGCGGGCGGAGCGGCGAGAGCGGCGTTCGCTGCGATTGCGGCGGCGGGCCGCGGAGCGGACAGGCTCTGGCAGCCAGCGGGCGATGTGTGGGAATTCATCAACCTGATGGGGTATGTGGATCGCGCTCACAAATGCTTCCTGAAAAGCGCTATTGGCGGCCGTTTCCACATAATGGGATGATCGCGCAACCCATTGGGCCTCATCCCGGCGCTCAGTGTTCAGCAAGGCGATGCGGGCGCCGTCGCCTGCGGCATTGCCCACAGCGATCACTTTATCCAGGGGGGCGTCGGGGATCAGCCCCAACACCATGGCGTGGAAGGGATCGATGTAACTGCCAAATGCGCCGGCCAGCACGATGCGATCCACCTTTTCCACGCCCGCTTCGCGCATCAGCAGTTTGCCGCCTGCATACAGAGCGGCCTTGGCCAATTGAATCGCCCGCACATCATCCTGAGTGACGGCGATGGCGTGGCCGGTGGTCGTTTCATCCATCGCAGCCAGCACAAACTCGCCTTTTTTGCCCCGCCAACGCAATCGCGGATGCGTCAGCTCGGGGTTGAAGCGGCCATCGGGCAGAATGACGCCCGCCAGATACATCTCGGCCACCGCCTCGATGACGCCCGAGCCGCAGATGCCGGTGGGGAATAGCGCCGGCGGCTGCTCGGGCGTCCACGCATCGCTCCACCGCTCCTCGCCGATGATCTTGTAGCGCACCGCCTTCGTCTCCCGGTCGATGCGCACCCGTTCGATGGCCCCGGGCGCCGCCCGCATCCCCTGGCTGATCTGTGCGCCCTCGAATGCCGGCCCGGTGGGCGATGAAGCGCTGTACAGCCGTTTGCCGTTCCACAATGCGATTTCGGCGTTGGTGCCCACGTCGACGATGAGCATGACGTCGTCCTGACGATAAGGCTCTTCGGCCAGCAGCACCGCCACATTGTCGGCGCCCACATGCCCGGCCACTGCTGGCAGAATGTGGACATTGGCCGCAGGATGCAAGCGCAGCTTCAGTTCAGACGCGGCCAGGTCCATCTCATCCCGATTGGCCATGATGAAGGGAACCATGCCCAGATTCTCGGGGTTGATGTTGAGGAAAAGCGAGATCATGGTAGTGTTGCCCACCACCACCGCTTCATGGATATCCGCGCTTTTGACGCCCGCCTCTGCGGCCACGCTTGCGGCCAGCCGATTGAACGCCCCCAAAATCGCCCGGTGCAGTTTTTTCAAGCCGTCATCGTTATCAATGGCGTAACTGATGCGGCTCATCAGATCCTCGCCATAAGTCACCTGGGGATTCATCACCGCCCGGGTGGCCAACAGCTCGCCCGTCTGCAAATCGCTGAGATGCGCCGCCACCGTGGTGCTGCCGATATCCACCGCCAGGCCGTAAATGCCTTCCTGATAGCCCGGGCGCACTTCTATCACCCGGCTTTCCCGCCACAGAACCACCGTCACCTTCCATTTGCCCTGCCGCATCGTCTGCGAAAGCGTGCGCAGCGCCGGATAGGCGATATTCAGATTATCCAATCCCCATTGCGCCCGCAGGCCGTCCTGCAGGCGCTCCCAGTCGCCGCGGCGATCGTCCAGCGAGGGGGGGCTCAGTTCCACATACACCTGACGCACCGCTGGCATCACCGCCACTGGCCGCAGCGTGGCGTCTTTGCGGATGGTCTGCTGGTGGATGCGGGCGTGCTCGGGCACGAAGACCACCGCATCGCCGAGCAACCGGGCGTTGCAGGCCAGTCGCAGCGGAGCCGTAGAAGAAAGGGACTGTACCGGCAACCACGCCCGCTCCTCATCGGTCGGGGGCGAGACATGCTCCGGACCCGATTCGACGCCCAGCTTGGGGAATTTGCCCGCCTCGATGCGCACCTGACATTTGCCGCAGGCCACATGGCCGCCGCAAATGCTCTCGATGGGTTCGCCCAACTGCCGGGCCGCCTCCAGGATGGTGGTTTGCTGCGGAAACTTCCCCCGTCGCCCGGAAGGAAGAAAGATGATGGTGGAAGCCCCGCGAGATGTGCGGGAATGAGAAGAAGACATGACGTTATTGCCCGAAGACAACCCTGGCGGCGATATTCATGATCAGGCCGACGACAAACAACATGCCCGCGGCGCGGTTGAAATACATGCTCCAGCCCACATACCACAATGGCCAGATGGGCCAGTTTTCGGGTTTCTCTTTGGGCTTGGGCAGCGAAAGCGCCAGCCACACCGAGCGCAGCCGCCAGCCCGCCAGCACCGTCACCAAGATCCAAAAACCCACAACGCCCTGAAAAGCCAGCACAAAAATCAGCAGATAAAAGAGGATGAAGGTGGCCTTGAGCAGAATGATAGAATGCCGCGGGCCCAAAAGAACGGGCAAGGAATGGATGCCGGCGCGGGCGTCATCGGGCGATTTGTCGATATGCTTGCCGATGAGCACCGAGGCCACGATGAGCCCATAAGGCAACGAGGCCCACCACGCCTGGGGCGTCAATTGGCCGGTAATGGCGTAGTAGGTTCCCACGATCATCAGCGGCCCCCACACCACCAGCGCCGTCATCTCGCCCAACGCGAAGCGTTTGAGAATGCCGGTGTAGCCCATGCTGAGCAAAAAGCCCGACACCGCAAAGGCGATGACCAGCGGGCCCTGCACCGAGGCCAGGTAGAGCATGATGCCCAGGTCCAGCAGGGTAAGAAGACCAGCTCCGATGAGCAGCCGATTGGGCGTGGTGAGCCCGCCCAGCAGGGGATGGGTGGCGTATTGGCCGCGGGGATAATCCTCGGTGTCCACCCCGCGCCGGGTGTCCACCCAATCGTTGATGAGATTATTGGTGGCGTGCGCAGCCAGCAAGCCGATGATAGCCAGCAAGGCAAATCCAAACTCCCGCCATCCAAACCGCCCGCCCAGCTCTGCGGCCAGCAGCGCCCCGATGACCCCGGAGGTCAGGGTCATGGAAAAAACGCAGGCGCGGGCGATGACCAGCCAGCGGGTGATAAAATCGGCGTGATGAATATCAGGGGCGTTGCACTGCTGCAGGGCCACGCGCCAGCGGGCGAAAATGGAAAGGGGTTGGGATGAAGCTGCGATGTTTTCTTCGGGCGAGATGGATTCGGACATGAGGATGGCAATGAGAGAGGAACGAAGAGATGGCGTAGTAACAGCGATAGACTTGCAAGCGCTGAGACGTTACAGCGTTTTGGGCATGAGCACGGTGCGAATGGGGAAGGGAATTGCGATGTTTTCCCGTTCAAAAGCCTGCTTGATGGCTTTTACGCCGATATCCTGAGCAGCAAAATAATTGCTTTCGTCAGTATCGAACCAGTAGCGAATAGTAAAATCGATGGAGCTATCGCTGAAATGATGGAAGAAGAGCACGGGGGCGGGATCATTCAACAGGCCCGGCACCGCCCGAATCGCCTGCAACGCGGTCTCGGTGACCTTCTGCAAATCGCTGTCATAATCCACGCCGATGGTCAGGCTCACGCGGCGGCGGCTGGTCCTGGTGTAATTGATGATGGTGTTGGTGAAAACATCCGCGTTGGGGATAAGCACGCGCAGGCCATCGGGCGAAAGCATCTCCGTAGCGCGCATCTGCACATCGAGGACCTCCCCCTCATGCCCCGCCACCGAAATGTAATCTCCCAGGCTAAAAGGCTCCTGAATCATCAGCAAAGCGCCCGAGGTGAAATTCTTGCTGATGTCCTGCAACGCAAAACCGATAATCAGGCCAGTGACGCCCAGCCCGGCGATAAAAGCTGAGACATTGAATCCCACAACCTGCAACGCCCAGATGCCGCCAAAAATCATCACCGTCCAGCGCGTGAGCCGGGACAATAAAATAACCAGATCCCGGCGAACCTCTCGCTGCTCCAGGGCCTTGCGTACGAGTTTCGCCAGCCACGTCGCCAGAAAAACTGAAACCAGGAAGACAACAATAGAAGCGATGACCGAGGGAATAACGTTCAGAATGGCATTGAGCAATTGTTGGAACAGTTCATTCCATGTCATCAAACATATCTCCAAAAATGAGCGTGGGGTAAATACTATTCTCCTATGAAATCATCGAATATGCAAAAACCAGCCAGGCGCACTGGCCGAGTTGAGTCAACCAGAAAACAAGAACGCGTCCTCATTTTGAAACGCCCCCCTCCTGAGCCCCGTGCGCAGAAGCCAGTGAGCGCGTTCTGTGCTACAATGCTTTGCAGTGAGCAGTGACCTCCCTTCAGGTTCAATCTGCCCGGGCCATTTCCCTCATACACCCACAACACAAGATTAAGGAGGCAAAATGTCACCGTGGATCGCCTTGCTCCTCGGAATCATCATCGGCTGGATTTTCGGCATCATTATTGCGCGCCAGAACTATGAAACATGCCGGAAACAGATCGAAAGGATGAAAGAAGAGCTTGGGGTGCAGGAAACGGAAATCAAGACGGCGCAAGATGCTATCGATCATCTCAGAAAAGACCTCAAGGAGAAAGACGAGGAATTGAGCGCCGCCCACGCCAACAGATAAACAGTCTCACACCATCACACACCATTACATAACCGAAGTATTATTCCGCAGGGAAATGGCAATCGGAAAATCGCCGATGAAAGGCAACATCATCGGCGATTTTTCATGCTTGTAGTGTTCCGCTTTGGTTCTGGCCCGGCCATGTTGGACGCAGTTCCATTTTGTAACGCGCCCAAGGCGAAAAAACGTGCGGTGATTATCCGTATCTTACAAAAGCAGCGTCGGTCGTAGACTTTCGAGGTCTGCGAGACCTCGAAAGTCTGATAGAGCGGTGGCAAGCGGGCCTTGTTATCGACTTATGGGTAATCACCGCGAAAAGCGTTGGTTGACACAATCAAGAGTTAGGTGTAAGATGAGAACAATAATCATTGGCTACGCGAACACCCACTCTCATCACCATTTCCGGATAGCGCCATGACGCCAGAAGATCTTTTCAGCCAGGCCAATCAATCCATCGATCCCGGCAAACCCCCTGAGCCTGTCAGCAACTTGCCACAAAAGATTACCGATGCTAGCAAGCTCACAGCCGCTTACGCCCCCTATCGCACCTACATGGAGCAACAGGGGAAATCTTTGAACACTATCAAGGCGTTCTTGGGAGATATCAGGCTGCTGCGGAAGTATTTCGCCGAAAAGGACGAAAACCCGACCCTGGGCGATATCACCACCGAAGAGCTCAATGCGTTTTTGCACTGGCTATGTTATGAGCGCAAGAATGAAAAAACAGGAAAACTGATCGGCTGCAAGCCCAAAAGCTACGCCCGGCGGGTCACTTCCATCAAATCTTTTTTTGGATGGCTATTCGAAACCGGCGTCATTACGGCCAATCCGGCGGCGGCGGTGGTGCAGCGCAGCGCCCGCGCCCCGTTGCCCACCATCCTCAACCCCACCGAGGTGGACCGCCTGCAAAACACCGCTCGCGATATGCTGTGGTCCACCCGCAAACCCGACGCCCGGCCTTATCTGCTGGTGACGATGCTTTTGCAGACGGCTATGAAGAAAAACGAGGTCATGAACCTCGCCCTTTCCGATATCGATCTCTCGAATCCGCGCGAGCCGGTCATAATGGTGCGCTACGACGATCCGCGCTACGCGCACAAAGAACGCAAACTCTTCCTGAGACCCGACTTCACGCCCGTTTACAAGCAGTATCTACGCAAATACCAACCCAAAGAGCGTCTCTTCGAATGTAGTCCCCGCAATCTGGAATATGTGCTATCGGATCTGGCGGAGGCGGCGGGGCTGGGGCGCGGCCGGGTTTCCTTCGAAATCCTGCGCTGGACATCGGCGGTGCGGGCTTATCGCTTTGGCATGCCGCCCGAGGCCCTGCGCCTGAAGCTGGGCCTGAGTCCCATCAGTTGGCGGGAGACCTTCGACAAGATCAAGAAACTGGCGGCGCCGGGGATGTAGCAGCTATGGGGATGTGCGCAATTTCCGTGGCTGGCTGACGCCCCCCCGCCACACTGAAAACCGCCCACTGATTGCAGACCAACTATGGATCGACTGAAAAAAGATTGATCTCACGCAAAGACACAAAGACGCAAAGAAAAATACCAGGGTTTCGCCAAGAAAGACTGGCTGAAACCCCATCATTTTTGCTATTTCGGCTACCGTCGCTGCTGATTCCGATCTTTTTTCAGTGGAGCCAACTATTGCCCGCCCTGGGCGGGAAGGAAAAGCAGGTGGGAGGCCTGATAGACTTCGTGGATGGCGAGATAGTCGCCGCCCCATCCGCCTGCGACGTGCATGTTGGGGCCAATCATGGCGGCGACCGCGTGGTGCCAGGGACCGCGACGGGGTGCGTCGATGGTGGACCAACTCTGGTTGGTGAGATCAAAGCGCTCGTGAGGATAGGAATCCTCTCCCTCGCCGCCGCCCACCACATAAAGCGATCCGGCGTCGGCGGCCACCGCCAGACCGCTGCGGGGTTCGGGCAGCGAGGGGACTTCTTCCCAGGCGTCGCCGTCGGGCGCGTAGCGCCACATCTCGGCCCGCTGGGCGGAGCCGTCATTGCCGCCCAGCAGATAGATCTCATCCTGAAGCGCAACTACTGCGGCAAAGGCCCGGGGCTGGGGCAGACGTCGCCCTTCCTCCCAATGCCCGGCCGCGGGATCGAAAATAAACAGCGAATCGGTGACCCGCGTGCCGTCCCAGCCGCCGAAGGCGTACAATCGGCCCCGCCAGGCCGTCATTGCCAGACCGCACCGAGGCTCGGGCAGGGCCGGGGCCACCTGCCACGCGCCCGTGGCGAGATCGAAGACATCCAGCCGGGCCAGCGCCGTCGCGCCCGCACAGCCGCCGGCCACATAAAGCTGCCCGTCCAATCCGGCGGCGGCGGCGCCGCGGGCGGTGACAGGCCGGGGCGGCAGCGTCTGCCACTGGTCCCAGGCGGGATTGTATAACTCATGGACGTTCAGATCGCCGGCCGCATTCTCGCCGCCCACGATATGCCAGCCATCCTCCAGCACGGCGGCGGCGGCGCGGCTGCGGGCGGTGGGCATGGGCGATAGCAGCGACCAGCGGGCCACGTCCTCTCGCGTCGACGGCGCGCCCGCGGGCAGAACCGCGTCTGTGGTGAAGGAGGGAGCGTCGGTGCTGGCGTAGAAAACGCGCGCGGGCCAGAAAGCCATGGCCAGGGCCAAAAAGAGGGCCAATCCCAGCACCGCCCACAACCAGGCTGCCGGCCGCCATGTCAGCGGCTCCCATCCCGGGGGCGACGCGGGCGCTTCTCCTTTGGACAGGCCCGGCACAGCCACCCATCCCAGCTTGACAGCCTCGATGGTGGCCTCGGTGCGCGACTGCACATCCATCTTTTCGAAGATGTTGCGCACATGCACTTTGACCGTGTTGGTGCTGATGGAGAGTTGATGGGCGATCTCGTCGTTGCTCAATCCCTGGGCAATCAGGCCCAAAATCTCCGTTTCACGCCGGGTGAGGGGACTGTCTTTTGGCATAAACCGATTATACAACAGAATCCCTTCCGGGCCGGAACCTGACGCCCCAGACCTTTGAGATTTTCAGAAAGATACTGTAAACTTTCATCGCCTTCCCGATTTTTCTTTGCACGCGCACCGCCCGCCGTATCAAAAGGAGCTGATCATGACCTTGGAAGAACGTTTGATAGAGATCGTCCATCACGCCTATGAACACGCCCCGGCCGTGCGCCAGCGTTTCGACGCTGCGGGCCTGACGCCCGACGACATCCGGACCATCGATGATCTGGAAAAACTGCCGGTGCTTTCCAAGGATGCCGTGGTGACCATGCAGCGGGAAAACCCTCCATTTGGCGGGCTGCTGGCCGCGCCCCTGGCCGAGATCAAGCACGTTTACTTCTCGCCCGGCCCGTTGTATGAGCCCGATCCCGGCGAACACGATCCCGCGCATTTGCCCATGGTGCAGGAAGCGCTGCGCCAGAGCGGTTTTGTCGCCGGCGATGTCGTGCTCAACACCCTTTCCTATCACCTGGCGCCTGCGGGCCTGATGCTGGATGAAGCCCTGACCCGCATGGGCTGCACCGTCATCCCCGGCGGCGTGGGCAACAGCGATTTGCAAGCGACCATGATGAAAGAATTGGGGATCACCGGTTATGTGGGCACGCCCAGCTTTCTGATGAAGCTCATCAAAAAAGCGGAGGAAATGGGCATGAATTGGGATGATTTCAGGCTGAACAAGGCCCTGGTTACAGCCGAACCCCTGCCCGCCAGCCTGAGACAGGAGTTGGAAGAGACTTATGGCGTGAAAGTGGGCAACGCCTACGCCACCGCCGAACTGGGCTTTCTGGCCATCAACACCACTGGCGGCCTGCCCCTCACCCTGCTGCCCGCCCCCATCATTCAGGTGGTGGCGCCCGATACGGGCAAACAGGTGGGCCCGGGCGAAGCGGGCGAGGTGGTGGTCACCAATTTCAACAAAGCCTACCCGCTCATCCGCTTCGGCACCGGCGACATGGCCATTTTCAACGATCCGGCGCCAGGCCAAAGCAGCCAGGAAGCCCGCAGCATCACCCTGGTGGGACGCAGCGGCGAGGCGGTGAAAGTGCGCGGCATGTTCGTGCATCCCAACCAACTCCGCTTCGCGGTGGGACGGATTCTGTCCTTCCTGGCCGTGCAGGGCGTCATCACCCGGCCCGATCTGCGCGACGCCTTCGTGATCAAAATCGCAACCGAGGAGCCGCCCGCGAACGCCGATGCGCTCATCGCACAAATCAAGGACCAGGTGCGGCAGGTGTGCCGGGTGCGGGCGGATGAGGTGCAATTCGTCAGCCCCGACGCCATTCCCCATGGCTCCCCCATCATGCTCGACCAACGATCATGGGATTGAAAGATCGCTGCCGCCGGGCCTTTGCAGGCATCGACGGCCCCTGTCCGGCCAGATGCAACTGGCGGTGTCGCCGCCCCCGTTCCCGGGCGCCAGATGGCGCGCGCTGCATCTCCCGCCAGAATCCTTCCCGCCGTCCATCCTGAACGCTCAAACATAAATCTTATGTCAAATTATATCACGATTCGTCATTCCCTTCTTTACATCGCACTGCTGTCCGTCATCATGCTGTTGATGGCCTGCGGCAACGCCGTCCCGGCCGCGACCACGCCGCCCGCCCAGGCCGCCGCCGAAGCGCCCAAAGTCGTCATCAACAGCCCCACACCCGCGCCAACGAAAGCGAAAGAAGAGGCGGCAAATACAGCCGAGCCCAAACGGCCCATGGCCATCGATTTCACCGCCACCGATCTCCTGAGCGGCGAAGAGATCTCGCTCAGCGACTATCGCGGCAAAATCGTGTTTCTGAACTTCTGGGGAAGCTGGTGCCCGCCCTGTCGCGCCGAAATGCCCGCCTTCGAGGAAGTCTACAAACATTACGCCGATGACGGCGTGATCATCATCGGCGTCGGCATCAACGACAGCGAAGAAAATCTCGTCAAATTCGCCAAATCCATCGGCGTCACCTACCCTATCGTTTACGATCGCACCAATGAGATCGCCCGCAAGTATCACATTCGCAGCCTGCCCACCACCTATCGCATCAACCAGAAAGGCGAGATCCAGGGCGTTGCGCAAGGCGGACTGAGCCAGGGACAACTCATCCAGGCCATCGAAGAATTATTGTCGAAGGAGTAACGCCGCGCGACTGAGCCTGGCTAATCCACAAAACGATATTTGAGCAACGCCCAGATGGCCGGAAACGCGTCCTTCCAGGTGATATTCTTGCCTTCCTCATACTCCCGGCCCGTGTAGCTGATGGGCACTTCGTAGATGCGGTAGCCCCGCTTGAGGATCTTGGCCGTGATCTCCGGCTCCAGCTCGAAGCGGCGGGCGTGAAGCGGCACGCCATCCAGCACTTCCTTGCGGAAGACCTTGTAGCAGGTCTCCATGTCGGTGAGGATGGAGTCATACAACAGATTTGTGAGGAAGGTGAGAAGCTTGTTGCCCAACATGTGGCGATAGAGCATGGCTTTGCGCGGCCCGCCCAAAAAACGTGAGCCGTAGACCACCTGGGTGCGGCCTTCGAGAATGGGTTGCAGCAGCAGGGGATAATCGCGGGGGTCGTATTCCAGATCGGCGTCCTGGATCAGCAGAATATCGCCGGTGGCGTGCTGAATGGCCGTGCGAATGGCCGCGCCCTTGCCCTGATTCTTTTCATGCTGAACCACGGTGAGCAACCCCTCTGCTTCGGCGGCTTTCAGCAATTCCAGGCTGTTATCCACCGAGCCGTCATCCACGGCGATGATCTCCTGATGAAGATGCACCATTTCTCGGGGAGACTCGCCCGTCAGGGGTTGAATCTCCATATCGAAATCGTGCATCAACCGCACCTGGTTGATGATCATGCGCAGGGTCGCGGCCTCGTTATACACAGGCATGAGGACGGAATAACGAACGGTGCGAATGGGAGTCATGGGAAAAATCTCAGGGGCGAGGGAGTTTGGAGAG
>Ga0256833_1001978_pt1 | contig 14786 bp, 11 predicted proteins | sample 356284metaG_FD_190535 | JGI IMG/M metagenome (GOLD analysis project Ga0256833, IMG submission 190535) | Hydrothermal vent microbial communities from Mid Atlantic Ridge, Atlantic Ocean - 356-284 | ecosystem: Environmental > Aquatic > Marine > Hydrothermal vents | place: Atlantic Ocean: Mid...
ACCCCTGAACTCCTGAACCCACCCGCCGTTAGGGTTCTTAAGGTCGTCTAGAACAAGCTTCACCCTCCCGCTCCTCATCGCTTCCCTCAGAAAGTCCATCCGCCCAGAACTGAGATTGTCGATCACTACTACGTCGTAACCCTCCTTAACCAGGAAATCAACCATGTGCGAACCTATGAATCCTGCCCCACCCGTCACCACAGCCTTAACCAAGGATTTAATCACCTCTTACGGGGCCTACGCTGTTGCTCAGCAGCCTTCAACTGGGGGACTATGGCGTTAGCGATGACGTCAACCACGTCAAGCACGTTATCAAGAGTGCTTTCCTGCGGGTTCCGGAACTTAATTATTATGTGGTTCCCCCTCAAGATGATGTTGAGCTTCTCACTCATTTCCTTAGGTATCGCCGATATTACTTTCACGAAGCTGACATCCCTTCTGTAGAGGCAGACTCTTATCGTGTGGCCTAACTCGGTCTCCTGCACGAGTACAGCTACGCCGTCCCTCCTGCAGACCTTCATTAGGATGTCGTAAGTCACGGGCTTCAGTAACGAGTAGTTCTTCTTGATTAACTCTCTGTTGAACTTGCTTGAAATCACGATTACCTTGAGCTTATCGTACTGAATGTACTCTTTATTTTCAATGATTTTCTCCGCTAGCTCCATGGCCTTGTCGTACTTTTCATTCTCCTTTAGTAACTCCTCCGAGGGCTTCAGCGTCTTCGTCCTCAGCACCTCCATCATGAACGTGTACATTAATTGCCGGAATTCCTTGGAGTTGTAGTTAACCTTGAGGGCTCTAAGCACTACCCTGCCGAGCTTCGATACTTTATCGTATTCACCTGAGTTAATTGCTTCAATGTCATGGAGGACTTGCTCAGGCACGTCCACACGCTCATTTAGGGTTTCCACGTACTCCAGCATCGTGGCTGATAGTGATCCAACATTAGAGAACCTCATTATTAGGTCGCTCTTCCCTGTTGAGTCGTACTTCAGCACCATGCCTAGTCTCCTTTCTGGGATGTACTGTATTGATATGGAGTCCTGCAGTATAGCGCCGTCCTTATGGCTAATGCCTACGGCGTACGACTTAGTTATTGCTAGGCCTTTACGCTCGTTAGGCGATGGGAACTCCACGTATATTCTGTACCCCTTACGTAGAAGCGCGGTTGCGAGTATTGCGGAGGCCGTGACTTCATCCCAACCCCATCCCGAGTATATTGTAGTACTTCTAGGCATTACCACTCACCTTCAGGCAAGGAATTCAAGCTCATACTCCAGCACTATAAAGTCTTCTACATACATCACGTGATCCTCTCTCGACTACGTAGTAGTTACTCTGCCTCTAACACCTTAAAACTAAAATAAAATCTTTTGTCCCCTGTAGGAACCAGAACAGCGCAGAGGATCACCTCATGGATGATAGTGTCGAGGCTGTGTAAGTAAGGATCCCCTCAGAAAGTGCTTTTAGGAAGGTGTTAAGAATTAAGCGGGTGCCTGAAGTGATCCCCATAACGGTGCTCGCAGTAATAGCCGGTGTCGTCGCGATAGCGTACGCCTTCACCCTCGCATTTCTCATCCTAAGGAAACCAGCTGGCTCTGGGAGGATGGTTGAGATCCATAACTTCATCAAGGAAGGCGCGAAGGCCTACTTGAAGAAGCAGTACACGGTAATCCTAACGATCGCGTTCATAATTACCGCCGTACTAGCGTTCATTAATCCGCTAATGTCACTAAGCTACATCCTAGGCGCGTTCTCGTCAGTAATAGCTGGGTATGTGGGGATGTGGGTTGCGGTGAACTCCAACGTCAGGACGACGTACGCTGCAAAGGAACACGGGCTAAGCAAGGCGCTCAGGCTAGCATTCAGCGGAGGCATGGTGCTGGGCCTAATGGACGTTGGTGTGGGTGTCCTCCTGGTTGCGCTTCAATACATATTCTATGGTGGAACGCCTGCGGCAGTAAGGGCCATGATAGGCTATAGCTTCGGGGCTTCCACAGTGGCCTTATTCGCTAGGGTAGGCGGCGGAATCTACACTAAGGCGGCAGACATAGGTGCTGATCTAGTAGGTAAGGTAGAGAAGGGAATACCTGAGGACGACCCGAGAAATCCAGGAGTGATTGCTGACAACGTCGGCGATAACGTCGGCGACGTTGCTGGGATGGGTGCCGACCTGTTTGAGTCGTACGTTGAGTCCATAATCTCAGCGATGATCATAGCCGCCACAGCAATCCTGGCGACTGCGGGTCCGAAATGGGCTGACTGGGCCTTACTCCCCATGGCTGTCGCGGCCGCAGGGGTGTTCTCAGCGATAATAACCTCGTTCTTCGTACGCGTTAGGGAGGGGGGCGACCCGTCTAAGCCACTGACGTTCTCAACAATACTTGCTGGAGTGCTAATCGCGGTATTCACGTACCCTCTAGCCACGATGATCTTAGGGACCGACGCGGGATTAAGGGCCTTCATAGTTATCGTGGCCGGCATAGTCGCCGGGATCATAGTTGGCCTTACGAGCGATTACTTCACGAATCCAGGCAAGAAGCCTGTGAGGAGGGTAGCGTTCATGTCTCAGACCGGCCCAGCACTAACAATACTTACCGGCATGGCTTACGGGTTCTTAAGCGTCCTGATTCCAGCAGTGGGCATAGCGCTTGCTGAGTTAATTGCTTACCTTGTGCTCTCACCCTACGGCTTCTGGTACGGAATATATGGGGTTGCATTAGCGGCGGTCGGCATGCTCTCCCTAACAGGGATAGTGGTCAGCGCGGATGCTTACGGACCAATAACGGATAATGCTGCCGGAATAGCCGAGCAGGCAGGGCTGGGCGAAGACGTCAGAGCAATAACTGACAGGCTAGATGCTGCGGGCAACACCATGAAGTCCGTGTCCAAAGGCTTCGCCATAGGGTCGGCCGCCTTAACAGCCCTAGCACTGATAGCCGCGTACTCCAGCACAATAATGAACATAACAGGGTACGGCTTAGAGAAAATGAGGGAAGTGATGAGCATTCTTGACGCAAAAGTAATTAGCGGTGCCTTAATAGGTATGGCGTTACCTGCAGCATTCACAACGCTAGTCATACTGGCCGTCAGCGACGCGGCATTCGTCCTAATCGAAGAGATTAGGAGGCAGTTCAGGGAGAAGCCAGGGATACTGGAGTTCAAAGAGAAGCCTGACTACGGTAAGGCAGTATCTATAGTAACGTCCTACGCCATTAAGAGGTTAGTCCAGCCAGGCGTGTTAGCGATAGTGTCACCGCTAATCATAGGGTTCATACTGGGGCCCTACAGCTTAGGCGGCGCGTTGCTGGCCGCAACTCTCTCAGGGCTCCTGCTGGGCCTCTTCCAGGGCAACGTGGGGAACACATGGGATAACGCTAAGAAGTACGTTGAGGAAGGCCACTACGGAGGTAAGGGAAGCGAAACCCATAAGGCAGCAGTGATAGGCGACACTGTTGGTGACCCGCTAAAGGATGCTTCGGGGCCATCGCTGAACATCCTGATAAAGCTCATGAGCGTGGTGTCCCTAGTCTTCGCGCAGTTAATAGTGACGCATAACTTGCTGTCCTTCCTAGGCATTCACTAACGAGCTGAACGACATGCGGGTCTTGTTTCCTCTGTTATTTAAGCCTAGGACAGCCTTTGGTGCGGCCCTCACCACACGATCCAAGAACCTACGTATCCCCGATCCCCGCATGCATTAATTAGGTGAAGTTGAACCTCGGTTTCTCGCGGCCTCCGCATCATCGGAGCCTCAGGTGTCCCAGCCTTAACCCCATCGGTTGGGCCGCCATTAAAATCCATTGTGAAGGGCGTATTAAGGGTTAATAGTCAATGCCTTTCAGCGAGACAAACCCTTTCCTGAAGTAGTGTTTGATTTCGCGAACCTCACTCACTAGGTCAGCGGCGTCCCTTATGGTGCTTGGGACGTGACGCCCCGTCACGATAGCGTGCCTCTCTCGGTTACCTATGAATGGTTGAAGGGCCTCAAGCACGCTCCACTCATCTACGAGGCCTAAATGCGTGGCTATGCCTAACTCGTCAAGCACTACTAACTTGGGCCGGAACTCCTCAAGTAGTTTTGGCAGGATATGGCGGAGGAACCCATATATCAGCACAGTATTCACTAATGCGGTATCGCTTGTTATGTCGCCAGGCGTAACGAATTCCCTCGTCCCAAGCAGGAACCACCTCAGTAAATCCTCGTAGTTACTTGACCGGTAGAACATTGCTTCCCCGCTAGGCATGGCCTTCATGAATTGAGCCACAATCACGCGGTAACCCCTCCCTAAGGCCCTAGCGACAACCCCCATAGCCGCCGTGGTCTTACCCTTACCGGTACCGAAGTACACGAGTAGCATCACTAATCACCTAGGCTTAACGCGTTAATACTAAGTAACCCCGTTATTATTAGATTAAACGCACTCACGCTGACTCGAGCTCCCAGCTCTGCCTGAAGCGCATTCCTTAAACCTTCCCCAGTAAGCCCTTTCCGGACAAGCATGACGGTCAACGTGAGGGCTGCCCTGAACCAAGGCATGGAGGCATAATTATTTCTTAGTACAGCGGCTTCCTCGGGAGGTAATGAGCGTCTAACTCGCCTTAAGTTAGGCACACCGTACCCAACCGCCGTAAGCGGGGGGCCCTCGCTCCTGAATGCGCTCAGCCCATCCCTGTACAGGGACGAACGTAGCTCGCTGAGTAAGTCATCGTCAATAACGTTAAGGACGTCCATACCAGCCACTAAATTCCGGTACGCATTAAGTACCCTCTCGACGTTGCTGGCGCTCAGCACGTTGAGTGCCGCCGCAAAAGAGAAGTACGCGGCCCTCAGAACTAGGTCCTGATCAAGCTTATCAAAGGTGTCCAGGCTTGTGTGGTAGTACCTGTCCGGCCAACTTATTAAGGCAACAGCCGGCACGCCGTAAGCAACGTATGACTCATGATCGCTTCCAGGCTCAAAGTTAATGACCTTACTCCGTATCGCTGCCAGCCTCTTGCGGGGCAGGAAGCCCTTAGCACTGGCGAATACCTCCCTGAACACTTGGTAAGTCACTGCCTCCTGAGGCGACAACATGTGGATCGGCGGCCTAACGAAAAGGAGTGTGGAGCCGGTCACGCTCTGCCTCTCGCCAATCATGTCTAAGTTAATCGCGTATTTAACCCTGCGTATCTCTCCCTCCGAGCTTAAGTACCTGAGGAAGTGCAGGGAACCTACGTACTCAGGAACCCAAACAAACCTAATTCGCCCAACCCTCAACACTCGATTGACGTTAGGTATCGAGCCGAGAGCCGAGGCTAGCTCAGCCAAGGCGACGGCCCCACTAACGTTATCATTAATCATTTCGGCGGGGTGACAGTAGTGAGCAACCAAGTGTACTTCAGCACCTCTAGAACCAAAGGACGCGGTAACGACCACGCCTTCAGCTTGGTCAACGTAGCCCGCCTTGATGAAGCCCTTAATGACGACGCGCCCGTGTTGCCTCATCAGCCGCTCAAGTTCCTCAACACTCCTTAAACTCACGGAAAATGCGGGTGCCTTCATGAACCTGACATCACTTGGTGTTGGGAAGAGGCCGAAATACGGGACGGCGTTTCTCGGTGCGTCATCCCTATAGAACAGGGTAGCCCGCGCCCCTCTCCGGCAAATCTCTAGGTATTTCTCTAAGTCGCCCCACTTCGTGAGGACAACACCGTCTAGCGCATCAGGTAAGTCATCATCTTTAACCATGATCAACTCTCCCTCGAACTCGCCGCCAGGGCTGTGGGCCACCACGCTAGTAGGTACTGTTTCGAAGGAGGAGACTAGATAGTTGACGGGTTCAGTAACGCTTAACTCTGAGGACTCAACCCACCACCCCGTAAGAGGCTCAAACCAGTTCGGTGGGTCTTCGTAGCTGAACTTAAATAACTCAACCTCAGCGCCCGCGTCGGAGGCAACGTCCCTTAAGTAGTGGGCGGCCTCATTAATTTCCTTCGTTCCTTGAATCCTGTGGAACGAGGATAACTCGGCCGCAACGCGTGTAAACCTGACCCAGGATAGGCGTCGCCTTAAGTCCTGTAGCGTGTTGCTTAACATAGTATCAGCACCGTGCCATAGCTACGATATCTTGCGTTAATGGTAAGGTAAGGATTGTTCCTAGGGTCAGAACGCATCGTTAAGTCACTCTAGCCCTACACGTTTAGCAAAGTCAAATACAGTTAACGATACGACTTTACCGTTCTTGATCCGCACGGCCACGTCGTTCTCTGTTAAGAAAGACTCATCAGCGTCCTCTATGTCGTACCCGAAGTTTATGTAGAGGATGTCGTTTTGTTTGTCGTACTCGAACCAAATGTTATTTAGATCCCCTATCCTTAACTCCTCGGGTTCTCTCCCCATGCTTAACCCCTTATTCTCCGTACGTGCATTAAGTTTTAAATCCCTACCATTGAACATCCTATGGTGCGGCGTAGGTGGTGGTGAAATCAAAATTATTGAGGTGCGAGGAAGTATGTTCAGATTTCTGCTCATCTAAGTCCGGAGACGAATATTCGGCATGCATAACGGAGTGCTTTAAGCAATGCATAGCGGCTGATAAAAGTTAGTAGCGGGGGCAGTCTATGTTCCAAGGTCCCAGCTCGACAAGTATCTTCTCTGCTCCTCCGTCAGAATGTCTATCTCGATACCCATTGACTTAAGCTTCAACCTCGCTATGTCCTCATCTATTCTCCTTGGAAGCGTGTATACGCGGTGCTGAAGGCTATCCTTACTCTCCGCAATATACTTAACAGCGTATGCTTGGTTAGAGAAGCTCATATCCATGACCTCACTTGGGTGGCCCTCAGCAGCAACTAAGTTGACTAAGCGCCCCTCAGCCAGCAGGTACAGGCGTTTCCCATCCTTCAGCGTATACTCAGTAACGTACTTCCTTATGGTTCTCTTCCTCACCGCGATTTCCTCCAGATCCTTTACGCTGACCTCAACATTGAAATGCCCAGCGTTAGCTAGTATTGCCCCATCCTTCATCTTAAGCATGTGTTCCTTAACTATGACGTCCTTATTGCCTGTTGCGGTAACGAAGATATCTCCTAGCTCGGCAGCCTTGTTCATCGGCATGACCTCGAAGCCATCCATGACTGCCTCCAGTGCACGTATTGGGTCAACCTCAGTAACTATGACGCGCGCTCCCATACCGCGGGCTCTTAGGGCTATACCCCTACCAACCCATCCATACCCAGCAACAACGAACACCTTACCAGCAATTAGTATGTTCGTTGCCCTTAAGATCCCATCGATCGTGGACTGCCCTGTCCCGTATCGATTATCGAATAAGTACTTCGTTAGGGAGTCGTTAACGGCTATGACTGGGTATTGTAGTCTCCCCTCCCTCTCCAGCGCCCTCAACCTTATTACACCCGTAGTTGTCTCCTCGGTCCCTCCCCACACCTTCCTTCCTATCTCAGCACCCTCCGAGTGTAGGTACGCGTGAAGGTCGGCACCGTCATCCAGAACGATGTGGGGACCCACGCTAGCAACCCGCTTAATGCACCAGTAATACTCTTCAGGCTTCTGCCCCCTCCACGCATACACGTGTATGCCGTCCTCGACTAAGGCGGCGGCGACGTCATCCTGCGTTGAAAGCGGGTTACTGCCAGCAAGCCACACCTCCGCACCGCCAGCCTTAAGGGTCCTCACGAGCGCTGCGGTCTCCTTAGTGACGTGAAGCACGGCAGACACCCTTAACCCCTCTAAGGGCTTACTCCTGCTGAATTCCTTGCGGATACTCATTAAGACCGGCATATGGTGTTCGGCCCACTCTATCTGAACCCAGCCGTCCCTAGCTAAGCTAGGGTTTGCGACCCTATACCCTCCCGACATTGTGTTCGCCAGGTCTTAATGGCTTCAACTGTTTAAAAGGGGTATCCGAATCATGAGCATTTTCTCGGAAAATAACTTAGTTCATTACACGAATGTATGTCCTTAGAACATTGATTAAGCTATCACGAGTGTATGGGGTAGATAGTTTTTAATATCATGAATCCGTAACTATAGAATGAGGGTGCATAGCTATGGTCCAGGGCTTCTGCGTAAAATGCAGGAAGAAGGTCACCATTAAGAACCCCAAGGAGGTCACACTAAAGAACGGCAGGAAAGCAATAAAGGGCAAGTGCCCCAACTGTGGCACTACAGTCTACGTTTTCGTTCCCAGCAAGAAGAAGTAGGTTGGATCAATGAAGTAATCGCATAATACTAATAACTAAACAATACAGCTTTTTCACTCAAACAAACCTCGACCAACACACCGGGAACTTACCTTAACCCTACACGCTTAATATGCTTACTACCAGAAACACCACGTTTATGCGTCTCTTAAGACAACTAAGAGTAGGGCTTATGAACGTAACCACCGACACTGACGGCCGAATAAATCCCAGAATGTATGATGAGGTCCTGCGATGGTGAGGCCCTGTCCCATGATTAATGTTCTTCAGTAGATATTATATTTGAACGAAAGAAATTAAGTTATCACCGCAAAAAGTTAGAGGTGGCCGGAATTGCGTGTGAGCATAATTCAGATGCAGGTGATTGACGGGGATATACAGACAAACATCGCGCACGGACTGAAGCTAATTAAGGAAGCTGTTAAGGACTCCGACTTCATAGTCCTCCCTGAGCTCTGGACTACGGGTTACGACTTCAGCGTGATAACGAAGTATGCGGAGGGTGAAGGTGAAGGGTGGTCCAACGAGTTACTTAGGACTATTGCTGAGGAGTACGGGGTATACATAGTCTCATCAGCGCCTCTCAAGGAGAGCGGCAAGGTGTATGACGCAGCGTTCCTAATAGGGCCTGATGGCACCATAAACGTGTACAGGAAGATACATTTATTCAGACCGTACGGGGAGGACAAGATGTTCACGGCCGGGAATGAGTTAGGGTACTTCAACACATCCTTCGGTGGCGTGGGTATAGCTATATGCTATGACTTAAGGTTCCCCGAGCTCTTCAGGCTGCTTGCCATGAAAGGCGCTAAGGTAGTATTCGTTCCCGCATCTTGGGGAGCGCCTCGAGCGCTGCAGTGGAGGACATTACTCAGGGCACGAGCCGCGGAAAACCAAGTATTCATGGTTGGGGTCAATAGGGTGGGGAGAAGCGAAGCCACCGGTGAATATTACTCAGGTAACTCCGCTGTTTATGACCCCTTCGGCTTCGAGCTAACACACTCGGAGGAAAGCGAACAAGTATTAACCGTAAACATAGATTTGAGGACAGTAGATAAGATAAGGGAGACGCTCCCAATATGGCATGATAGGAGGGCTGACCTCTATGGCATCGGAAGCGTGTGGGGAGTCCGAGACCCAGGGTGGGGTAAGGGAGCCTCAGAGACCTCAAACACTGAACCAACGTAGGCGACTAGCCCTAATCGTAGTAACGGCAATTATAGCGGCAAGCATAGTGATCGCCTTCGCCTACTACGAATACAGCTATGAGTCCCACATCATAGACTACATCTCGGATGAATGCTGGTACGTGAGTGCAGCAAGGAATATCCTTAGGGTGTACTTTGGCCTCACTCCCCACGGTCCGTGGGGCGGTGTTATGGCCACTGTTGAGCTAGAGAACCCGCCGTCATCAAGCACCTACGATGAGTGGGTAAATCAAGCTACGCGCTACGTCGAAAGCATTGGCGGGAAAGTGGTGAAGGGTAATGATTACTACGCCTTCAAGGATGACGGGAATTTCCTCCCTGCTGTGTGTGTCGTAGTGCCTCCGCAGAACGTGTCACTGCTTAAGAGCGTTCCCCACAGCGTTAAGTATGCGATAGGTTACTGCTACCCTAACGCTAGGGGAATACTTGACTACATGAACTTCGAGCACCCACCCCTCGTCAAGTACCTTATTGGGTTAGTCATGATCACCATAGGTGACTACCCTCCCTACTGGAGGATACCCTCAATCATTGCGGGTTGCTTAATACTCGTGATGATGTTTCTAGCCCTAAGGAGGATATGCGGCGAAGTCGTCGGCGCGGCTTTAGGTTTAGTGGCGATGATCTTAACGGTGTTCGACATAACGTTCAGGTCCTTAAGCATGGTGGCGATGCTCGACATATTCGTGGCGTTATTCACCTACATGACCTACTACATGACTGTGAGGGGAACCTTAGGCGGGTCAGCAGTGGCTCTAGGCTTAGGATTCGTGAGTAAGTTCAGCGGTGCCTTCCCGGGATTGCCTGCCTTGATAGCGTGGCTTAAGAGCAAGGAGAGGCCTGCCAGGACATTACTCTACCTAATTTACGTCCCCGTAATTATACTACTCGTACTGTCCGTACCTTTCATAATTCATGATGGCTTCATGCAGTGGTGGGAATCATCCATAACCGGCGCGATACGCTGGCACCTAAGCGTTAAAACCACCGGCGGCCCCCCTCAAGCAATGCCGTGGGACTGGATCATAGGGAGGAATCCGTTCCCGCTCCACTACGTATGGAACGCCAAAACCGGTAGGTGGGTTGCGGACTTAATTGCTAGGGGGAACCCAATTCTCTACATGGCGCTTGTGGCGTTGTCAGTGTACATAATACCTAAAATCAAGGAGTTACCGGATAGGGGCCTCACGTACGGCTTTACCTGGGGCACGTTCTTCATGTACGTGTTAATATGGTTTCTAGGGTCCAAGACGCAGTACAGCTTCTACTCAGTGCAGGTAGTGCCCCTCTTCTACACGCTGTTAGTCCTGGAGGTGTACTACCTACTCAACAAACCTAAGAACGTTGTGGAGGTCGCTAAAGGCTGGAAAGACTGGATCCTGATCGCTTGGGACTGGCTAGCGGGGTACGTCGAGATAAAGATCTCAGTGACTGTTAGGAGAGTGAAGCCCGAGAAGAAAGAGGGAGAGAAGGGTGAGGAGGGAGTACAGAGCCCAGAAAGGGTCGCTAACGGGGATGCCCAGGGTACTCAGGGCAGTGAGGGGAAGGAGGAATCGGGGCTCAATGAGGAAAGCGTGGCTGAAAGTTAATTAATGAAAGCCCCACTCATTTGATGGTGTCATTCGGTAGTAATTCAGAGGTATTATTTGCATGTTTAACACTCACACGTGTGTCCTCAAACAACGCTTTTTAATGCATACCCAATATGGGTTCGGTGGTCATAGGTGACTAAGAAGTACGTATTCGCGTTTGAGGAGGGTGACTGGAGGAACAAGAAGTTGCTCGGAGGTAAGGGAGCCTCACTGGCGCAGATGACGCAGTTAGGCCTTCCAGTCCCTCCAGGCTTCACAATCACAACAGAGGCGTGCCGCGACTTCTACGCGCCTAAGAGAGAGGAGATCGACAAGATCGTGAAGGAACTCGAACGCAACCCACCACCCCAGGTCAGGGACGAGCTAATCAAGAAGATATGGGACATAATCAACTCATTAGACCTTCCCGAGGGTCTAATGGATCAGGTTAGGGAGTACATGAAGAAGCTTGAAGAGAAGACAGGCAAGAAGTTCGGCCTCCCAGACAACCCGCTCCTCGTGTCGGTGAGGTCTGGCGCCGCGGTCTCGATGCCCGGCATGATGGACACCGTGCTTAACCTAGGCCTCAACGACACCGTCACGCCTGGCCTAGCTAAGCTAGCGGAGAACGAGTGGTTCGCCTACGACGCGTACCGCAGGTTCCTAGCGATGTTCGGCAGGATCGTGCTCGAGATACCTGAGGAGATCTTCGACAAGGAGTTCGATAGGCTTGATGAAGAGTTCAGGAAGGAGGCTGAGGAGAAGTTCAAGGACGAGATCGAGGCCGTGAAGAAGCAGTTCCCGAAGTACACCTTGAGGCTTGACGCGCAGCCCCCGAAGGAAATAGCTCCTAGGACGTGGGAGCTTGCTGTTAAGTACCTCAAGAAGCTGGTGGAGATATACAAAGACGTGATTCAGAAGCACTGGGGCACCTTCCCGCAGGATCCGTGGAAGCAGTTAGAGCTAGCGATTAAGGCAGTGTTTAGGTCGTGGATGAACCCCAGAGCGATCTACTACAGGATAGCCAATAACATAACCCCCGACATCGCGGACTGTACCGCCGTCAACATAGTTACGATGGTCTTCGGCAACATGGGATGGGACTCAGGAACGGGCGTGTACTTCACTAGGGACCCCGCGACCGGTGAGAACAAGCCCTACGGTGAGTTCCTGCCCAACGCTCAGGGCGAGGACGTGGTTGCCGGCATCAGGACCCCGCTACACCTAGACGAACTTAAGGCAAGGATGCCTGAGATCTATGACCAGCTAATCGAGGCAGGAAAGAAGCTAGAGAGGCTTAACAAGGACGTGATGGACATTGAGTTCACCATCGAGAGAGGCAAGCTCTACTTCCTGCAGAACAGGAAGGCTAAGATGACTCCCGTCGCCAGGGTGAAGACCGCCGTGGAAATGGCTAAGGAAGGCATCATAACTAAGGAGGAAGCAATACTTAAGGTATCTCCTAACGTCGTGCTGAAGCTCCTCTACCCGAGAATCGACCCGAAGGCCAGGGCTGAGCCCGTGGCTAAGGGTCTGCCTGCATCGCCCGGCGCTGTGAGCGGCCAGGTAGTCTTCCACCCAGACGATGCTGTGGAATGGGCTAGGAAGGGTAGGAAGGTAATCCTAGTCAGGGTTGAGACGAAGCCGGATGACGTGCACGGCTTCTACGCGGCAGTCGGCATACTCACGTCAAGGGGCGGCATGACCTCCCACGCCGCAGTGGTTGCTAGAGGTATTGGCAAGCCCGCAGTGGTCGGTGCTGAGGCCATAAAGATCGATTACGAGAAGAAGGAGTTCAGGGTAGGTAACGTGGTCGTTAAGGAGGGTGACTGGGTAACTATTGACGGCAACACGGGTAACGTGTACGTAGGGAAGGTGCCGACGGTGGAGCCTGAGCTAATACCTGAGCTGCAGGAGCTACTATCGTGGGCAGACAGCGTTAGGAAGCTGGGTGTGAGGGCCAACGCTGACGTGCCGGAGGACGCACGCATCGCAAGGAAGTTCGGTGCCGAAGGCATAGGCCTGCTCAGGATCGAGAGGATGTTCAGGAAGCCCGAGAGACTCGAGGCGCTTAGGAAAGTCATCCTTTCAGAGACTAAGGAAGAGAGGATCGAGCACCTAAAGAAGCTGGCAACGATGATTAAGCCGGACTTCAAGGAAATGCTAAAGATAATGGATGGGCTACCGGTAGTCATTAGGCTGATCGACCCGCCGTTACATGAGTTCCTACCAGCGCCTGAGGAGCTACTTAAGGAGATCTACGAAGCCAAGGTAGCTTACTACACGCTAAAGTCATCAGAGGCTGTGAAGGGCATAGCGCCCGACGTGCTCGAGGAGTATGAGAGGAAGATCGCCGAGCTAGAGGAGCTATACAGGAGAGTGATGGTACTCAAAGAGCATAACCCGATGATGGGTCACAGAGGCGTTAGGGTAGGAGTAACGTATCCAGAGATCTACTACTACCTAACTAGGGCCATGGTTGAGGCGGCCGCGGAGCTACTGAAGGAGGGTTACCACCCGAAGCTAGAGATAATGATACCGCAGGTAAGCGAGGTCAACGAGATAAGGTACGTGAAGCAGAACGCCGTATTACCAGCCATCCAGGACATAGAGAAGGAGTACGGCATAAAGGTACCTGTGAAGATCGGCACCATGGTTGAGACCGTTAGGGCGTGCTTAACTGCCGAGGAGCTAGCTAGGGAGGTAGACTTCTTCAGCTTCGGCACGAACGACCTAACGCAGGCAACCTTCAGCTTCAGCAGGGACGATGTTGAGAATAAGTTCCTGCCGCAGTACCTAGAACTGGAGATACTTAAGGCGAACCCGTTCCAGACCCTAGACACTAGGGGTGTAGGTAAGTTAGTAGCCATGGCGACTAAGGCAGGTAAGCAAGCTAACCCAGAGCTAGAGGTCGGCATATGTGGCGAGCACGGCGGTGACCCAGCATCAATAGAGTTCCTGCATCAAGCCGGTCTAGACTACGTGAGTGCCTCACCCTTCAGAATAGTGGTTGCTAGGCTAGCAGCGGCGCACGCCGCAATAAAGTACGGTGGAAAGAAGGAGTAAGCCCAATAAGTTTTGACCGCAGACACCACTCAATTATTTCCCTCCCTTAAACTCACTCAACAGACCTAAGGAATTCCTCCACATGAGGCGTGTCCTTAATCACCCGGAAAATTAGGCTAGTCATGCTCCTCTTAATGTGCGGGTTCCTAATGAGCGACTTTATGAACTTATCGAGGTCAGGCACACTCTTAAAGCTAAGGATTAACGCTATGTCGTACTCACCCGTTATGTCGAACACAGCCCTAACATTCGGTTTCTTAGCTAACTCACGTTCCACCTGCTCTATATGCGCTCCATCAACCTGAAGCAGTGTCACTGCGTTGACCTGATAACCGAGTTTAGCGTAGTTTATCAGTGCGGTGTAACCTGAAACGTACCCACGCTCCTCAAGCTTCTTAATTCTCTCGGTAATGGTCGATGGTGACTTACCTAATTCCCGGGCAAGCTTCCTAATACCCTCCTTTCCCCTCAACGCTAGGGCTTTGAGTATTCGTAGGTCCAGATTATCCAGTTCATGAGGCATTACACTCATCCCTTGTTCATTTCACCAATGAGTTTCTCATGTTCAATCATTTTAAATGTTCGCTTCTCTCAGGAAATCCTTATTTTCTGTTCGGAAAATAACGTTAGTTTAGTGAACAGTGATGGAGAACACACACGAAGATATGTCGGACGGTATTGAATGGGTTGATGTACACTACGTTGACCTACGCGGAAGACTACACTCAGTCTCAGT